>VOFI01002225.1_pt1 | contig 45877 bp, 56 predicted proteins | sample 5384131 | NCBI WGS metagenome assembly VOFI01 (sample SAMN12384728, study PRJNA508395) | human gut metagenome | isolation source: healthy gut H | host: Homo sapiens
CAATAGCAACTTTTCCGTTGTCATCATGGGTTTCACCTACCAGAGCAAGTGCTACTATCTGTTTGCTAGTCTGTACATTATCTCCGTAGAGCAATACGGCATTTCCCTTTTCATCGATGTTCTCATAGAGTACAGCATAAATGGTTCCGTAGTCATGGCGGTCAAGTTCTTGCATATTCTTGTCGGTGAATTTTTCGCCAGCCTGATACTTATACCAGCCTTCCAACTTTACCGGTTTGGCACTAAAACTGAATGGGTGACCGAATTTTGTTGCCTTCATTGCATCGGTAAGGGCATCGGTAGCATTAAACTGTCCGATAAAGAGGTTGCCGGCAGCGATAGGTTTTTTCACTACATCGGCAAACCCACCTGTGCGTCGGGTTGTGAGTTGCACTCCCTTTCTCCTGTGTCCATCTTCTATCATCACGGTAGGATATTCCTTTGGTTTAGCTGATGGGTTGCTGATATTGAATCCTGAGTTTCCGGTTGCCCAGATGCCGAGAATATCTCCATTCCAATTTTCCTGCCAGTTGTAGTATCCCTTGCTGAGGTATGCGTCTTCAAATTCGAATTCTTTCTCTTTTGGCATAGTAGTCTGTCCCTTCTTGATGCTTACCTGATAGGTGCGACTCCATTGCTTGTTTTCCGATGTAACCACGTATGTAACTGGACCTTTGGAGAAATCGTGTACGCTTCCGCTTTCCGGCTGGATTGTGGCTCCTTGAGTAAGTCGAAACATAGGCGCCTGCTTTTTGAGGTTTGCGAATTGCGTCATCGTGAACTCGATTTTTGTCATATCACTCTGCACATTGACCAATGTATCAGATGGATTAGTAAACAATAAGTTCAATAAAATCTTGTTGTCTGCATGTATGTATGCCTGCTCGATGTCGCATTCGGCATTGAGTGGTTCTTCCTTAAAGCAGGAGGAGAGGGTAGTGATACAACTCATTGATAGAGCAGCTACTATAAATCTTGACTGTTTCATATCTTGAACTTTCTTTTCCTTTTGTAATCTGGAGAATCGCTTCTCTTTCTTTGCAGATAATTCTTGAGAGAATGATTTCTCTAGCTCATATAATTAATTCTTTTATCTTTTGCAAAATTATTGCTTTATCAATGGTTGCAAAAAGCTTATCTTCTGCAAAGATAAACAGAAAACTCGAAACTGCCAAAGTTTTTATGATTTTCGACATGTTTTGATAGAAAAATACCATGAATTAGTGGTTTTAGGACATGAATTAGTCGAGATGAGTTTACCGAAGATGGCAGATAGTGTCCGATAGTTTATTTTTTTTAATACACATAATAAAAAAGGGGACTGAAATCTCATTACTGAAATTTCAGTCCCCTGAATGTTATTTAGCTAATGAATAGCAAATGCCTGATCTGTTTAAGATTAAGCCTTGCCCTCCATCTGAGCCTTCAACTTAGCGAGTGCATCGATATCACCGAGTGATGTGCTAGCAGCAACGTTGTTGATCATAGCTGTCTCGTTGTTGCTCTTGCGACCGCCGTTTGCACGCTTGTGAGCTGGTTTAGCAACTGGCTCGTTACCCTCCTCGAATGTACGAGAGTGAGAGAGGATGATGCGTTTTGTCTCCTTAACGAACTCGATAACCTTGAAGTCGAGAGTTTCGCCCTTCTTAGCCACTGTGCCGTCCTCCTTAGTGAGGTGCTTAGGAGTAGCGAAACCTTCACCACCCTCAGCGAGAGCTACAACAGCACCCTTGTCCATCAACTCAGTGATAGTACCCTGGTGAACAGAACCTGGAGTGTAGATTGCCTCATACTCATCCCATGGGTTCTTCTCCAACTGCTTGTGGCCGAGGCTCAAGCGACGGTTCTCCTTATCGATTTCGAGAACTACTACGTCGATAGAAGCACCTACAGAAGTGAACTCAGATGGGTGCTTAACCTTCTTAGTCCAAGAGAGGTCAGAGATGTGGATCAAACCATCAACACCTTCCTCGAGCTCTACGAAGATACCGAAGTTAGTGAAGTTGCGAACCTTAGCTGTGTGCTTGCTACCAACAGGATACTTAGTCTCAATAGCCTCCCATGGATCTTCCTTGAGCTGCTTGATACCAAGGCTCATCTTGCGCTCAGCGCGGTCGAGAGTCAGGATAACTGCCTCTACCTCGTCACCTACCTTCATGAAGTCCTGAGCAGAACGCAAGTGCTGGCTCCAAGACATCTCAGATACGTGGATCAAGCCCTCTACACCTGGAGCAATCTCAACGAATGCACCATAGTCAGCCATAACCACTACCTTACCCTTCACGTGATCACCTACCTTGAGGTTCTCGTCGAGGGCATCCCATGGATGTGGAGTGAGCTGCTTCAAACCGAGAGCGATACGCTTCTTCTCCTCATCGAAGTCGAGGATAACAACGTTGATCTTCTGGTCGAGAGATACAACCTCGTGTGGATCGCTTACGCGGCCCCAAGAGAGGTCTGTGATGTGGATCAAACCGTCAACACCGCCGAGGTCAACGAATACACCGTAAGTAGTGATGTTCTTAACGGTACCTTCGAGGATCTGACCCTTCTCGAGCTTGCCGATGATCTCCTTACGCTGCTGCTCGAGCTCCTGCTCGATGAGAGCCTTGTGAGATACAACGACATTGCGGAACTCCTGGTTAATCTTTACAACCTTGAACTCCATTGTCTTGCCTACGAATACGTCGTAGTCGCGTATAGGGTGAACGTCGATCTGGCTTCCTGGCAAGAAAGCTTCGATACCGAAAACGTCAACGATCATACCGCCCTTAGTGCGGCACTTGATGTAACCCTGGATAACTTCCTCGTTCTCGAGAGCTGCATTCACACGCTCCCAAGACTTGCTGAGGCGAGCCTTCTTGTGAGAGAGTACCAACTGGCCCTTTACGTCCTCCTGGTTCTCTACATAAACCTCAACCTTGTCGCCTACCTTGAGGTCTGGGTTGTAACGGAATTCAGAAGCTGGGATAATACCATCGCTCTTGTAACCGATGTTTACGATAACCTCTTTCTTGTCTACAGAGATTACTGTTCCCTCTACAACCTGGTGTTCTGTTACCTTGTTAAGAGTTTCGTCATAGGCCTTCTCGAGGTCTGTTTTGCTGACGTTTGCGCTTGTGCCATTCTCAAACTCATCCCAATTGAAGTCGTCCAATGGCTTTACGTTCTTTAAATCTGACATAAAAAATAATTAAAAAATTAAAATTAATAAAGTTTGACTTTATGTGAATTGTATAAATCGGGCGCAAAATTACTCATTTTCTTTGAGTTACAGGCATTTACTCTTGATTTTCTTCTTTTTGTTAGTAATATTTAACTAAAATCACTGTTTTTGGTGGGTTCCTTCGGGGAAATACATAATATATATGCGCATAACCTTTTAAATGTTTTGATAACTTCCTCCTCGATATTTCTTCCTGTGATGTTCTTCTCTGTTATCCGAGTTTTCATCTGATTCTATGCTGAAAATGAAGAGGGAAGAAAAATAATGGCGAAAGAAAAAACCGGGCGAAATTTTCATTTGTATGAAAATGAGTTAAATTCATTAAAAAAAGATACCGAAATGTTGGCGATAACAAAATAATTGTTACCTTTGCGTTCAAAATGTAATGAATATAATAAAATAAATGATATGACACTAGTCATCCTTGCCATACTGATACTGGCATATATTCTCATTGCAACCGAGAATATTACCAAGGTGAACCGTGCTGCCGTAGCCATCTTTGCTGGAACGGTAGGATGGGTTCTCTATATTTGTTTCGGTATGGACTTCGTGACCAGTGAACACTCTTCTGATTATTCACGCTATCTGAATCTCGGAATGTGGAACGAGATAGAATCCACCAGTACAACGGTGAAGTATTTTATTGCCCGTAACATCTTCCTTCCTTATGTGGGTAGAGCAGCAGAAATCGTACTTTTCCTGCTTGCTACTATGACGATAGTTGAAATTCTCAATAACAATGGTTGCTTCGATTTCATACGCCAGTTGTTACGTACCCGAAGCGCCAAGAAAATGCTATGGATTCTCGCTGCCGTGACCTTTGTTATCTCGGCAAATCTCGATAATCTTACTACAACAGTGATGATGCTTACGATGATGCATGGAGTGATTCCAAATCGTCGTCAGCGCATGGTGTATGGAGGTGCCATTCTTCTTTCTGCCAACTGTGGCGGAGCTCTTACCGTTATCGGAAATCCGGAAGGACTGGTGATGTGGAATATGGGTGCTGTAACGGCTACTCATTATTTCCTGTCGCTTCTGCTGCCATGTCTTGCAGCTTGGCTCATTCCGTTGTTGATGATGCAGCGCATGCTGCCTGAAAGAGTAGAGACAGAATGGATTGCTATGCCATACCGCGGGGATGATACCCGTCTCAATGTATGGCAGCGCTTGCTGATGCTCTTTGTGGGCATCGGTGGATTGTGGTTTATCCCTACCTTCCATAATATTACGAAATTAAGTCCTTTCCTCGGTGCGCTCTGCGTATTGGGCGTACTTTGGATTGTGAACGAGATATTCAACCGTAAACTCATGAATATGGATGCGATGGCTGACCGTCGTACTCCTAGAGTGTTCCAATACGGAGTCGTCCAGATGATTCTCTTCGTGATGGGTATCATGCTTGCCATCGGAGTGGTGAAGGAGACCGGCGCTTTTGACGATTTTGCTACTTTTCTCAACTCTGTCGCTATGGATGATAAGCGTTCTGGCGTGCTGTTGCATGGCGTCTTGGCTGGTATCATCAGTACTGTACTTGACAACTTTGCTACAGCCATGAACTTTTTCTCCCTTCATGATCTGGCAAATGTGAATGATCCTTCATTCAGTATGCTTACTGATTATCATACCAATGGTATCTACTGGCAGATGATTGCATATTGCGTAATGGCTGGTGGTAACGTTCTTGGTATCGGTACAATCAGCGGTCTTGCCCTGATGAAGATGGAACGTATGCACATGGGATGGTATTTCCGCAATATTGGCTGGAAAGCTTTGATGGGTGGCGTCATCGGACTTGCTATCCTTTGGCTCTCTCATATCCTGGTGGCTGGTGCCGCAAACCTAATTATTTAAATCGATAAACCAAAACAAAGCAAGGGGTATACCCTTGGATACCTACTGTATATGTAGGGGTAATGGATGAAAAACATCATCCTGAGAGGATAATAAACTAACATTAAAAAATATATATAATATAATAAGGTATAGTTATGGCAAAGATTAAGACTATTGGAATTTTAACATCTGGAGGAGATGCTCCAGGTATGAATGCTGCTATCCGTGCGGTTACCCGTTCGGCTATCTACAACGGTTTCACTGTGAAAGGTATCTATCGTGGTTACGATGGTCTCATCAATGATGAAATTAAAACCTTTTCTACAGAGAATGTAAGCGGTATCATCGGCACAGGTGGTACGATGCTGAAGACAGCCCGTTCTAAGGAATTCATGACCGAAGAAGGTCGTCAGAAGGCATTTGAAACGATTCAGAAAGAGGAAATAGATGCGCTTGTCGTGATTGGCGGTAACGGTTCGCTGACAGGTGCGATGAATTTCGCACGTGAGTTTGATGTATGCTGCATCGGATTGCCAGGAACAATTGATAATGACCTTTATGGTACAGACAATACAATCGGTTATGATACTACGATGAATACCATCGTAGAATGTGTAGACCGCATCCGTGATACTGCGCAGAGCCACGAGCGTATCTTCTTTATCGAGGTGATGGGCCGTGATGCCGGTTTCCTGGCGCAGAATTCAGCTATCGCCAGTGGAGCAGAGGCAGCTATCATTCCAGAGGATTCTACCGACGTAGACCAGTTGGCTCAATTCATGGAGCGTGGTATCCGTAAGTCTAAGAAAAGTTGTATCGTCATCGTGTCAGAGAGTCCTAAGTGCGGTGCTCTTTATTATGCCGACCGTGTGCGCAAGGAGTTCCCTGAGTTTGATGTACGTGTATCTATCCTGGGTCACTTGCAGCGTGGCGGCCGTCCGTCAGCCCGTGATCGTATTCTTGCGAGCCGTACCGGTTGTGGTGCCATCGAGGCTATCATGCAGGGACAGCGCAATGTGATGATTGGTGTACGCAATAACGAGGTAGTATACGTTCCGCTTTCTGAAGCTATCCGCTCAGATAAGCCATTCGACCGTAAACTGATCAAGGTTTTGGACGAGTTGAGTATCTAATTTATAGAGATTGGAGTAAGAAGAAGGGAGTTTGGACTCCTGACTTCTTGCTTTTGCATAGGAAAATGGTTTAAAGGGAACTAAAAATGGTTTAATAAGGTATAAAAGCCGAATAAAACTTTAATTAATTTGTGGTTTCCATAAATTGTTGTTACTTTTGCAGTCAAGAATAATATAAATATATATAACTTTTAAACTAATAAGCTTATGTCACAAATTAACGGACGTATCTCTCAGATTATCGGTCCTGTTATCGATGTTTACTTCGATACAAAGGGCGAGAATCCAGAGAAGGTGCTTCCTAAAATTTATGAAGCTCTGAAGGTAAAACGTCCAGACGGCCGCGAACTTGTCATCGAGGTGCAGCAGCACATCGGTGAGGATACAGTTCGCTGTGTCGCTATGGATAATACTGACGGTTTGCAGCGCGGCTTGGAGGTTATCCCTACAGGTAACCCAATCCAGATGCCAGCCGGAGAGCAAATCAAGGGTCGTATGATGAATGTCATCGGACAGCCTATTGATGGTATGAATGAATTGGACATGAAGGGTGCTTATCCTATCCACCGTGAGGCTCCGAAGTTTGACGAACTTTCTACTCACAAGGAGATGCTTGCTACCGGTATTAAGGTGATCGACCTGCTTGAACCTTACATGAAGGGTGGTAAGATTGGTCTTTTCGGTGGTGCCGGTGTAGGTAAGACGGTGCTTATCATGGAGTTGATCAACAACATTGCCAAGGGACACAACGGCTACTCTGTATTTGCCGGAGTAGGTGAGCGTACCCGTGAGGGTAACGACTTGATTCGAGACATGCTCGAGTCTGGCGTTATCAAGTATGGCGAGAAGTTCCGTAAAGCGATGGAAGAAGGTAAGTGGGATCTCTCACTTGTCGATCCTGAGGAACTTGCCAAGAGTCAGGCTACCTTGGTATATGGTCAGATGAATGAGCCACCTGGGGCACGTGCTTCTGTAGCTCTCTCTGGTTTGACCGTAGCTGAGGAGTTCCGTGATCACGGAGGTAAGAATGGTGAGGCAGCGGATATCATGTTCTTCATTGATAACATCTTCCGTTTCACCCAGGCTGGTTCTGAGGTGTCTGCGCTGTTGGGTCGTATGCCATCAGCCGTAGGTTATCAGCCAACGCTGGCTTCTGAGATGGGTGCCATGCAGGAGCGAATCACTTCTACCAAGAATGGTTCCATCACCTCTGTACAGGCCGTTTATGTGCCTGCCGATGACTTGACCGACCCTGCTCCGGCTACTACCTTTACTCACCTGGATGCTACCACTGAGCTTTCCCGTAAGATTGCATCTCTCGGTATCTATCCTGCCGTAGACCCGCTGGGTTCTACCTCTCGTATCCTCGACCCGCTGATTGTGGGCAAGGCGCACTACGATTGTGCACAGCGAGTAAAGCAGTTGTTGCAGCGTTATAACGAGTTGCAGGATATCATCGCCATCCTCGGTATGGATGAGCTCTCTGATGAGGATAAGTTGACCGTGAACCGTGCACGCCGTGTACAGCGTTTCCTGAGCCAGCCATTCACCGTAGCAGAGCAGTTTACCGGTTTGAAGGGTGTGATGGTTCCTATCGAAGAGACTATCAAGGGCTTCAACGCCATCCTCGACGGTGAGGTAGATGACCTGCCAGAGCAGGCATTCCTCAACGTAGGTACTATCGAGGATGCCAAGGAGAAGGCTAAGCAGTTGCTCGCAGCAGCACAGGCGTAATTTTTAAATCCACGGCTTATGTTACAGCTAAAGATAGTATCTCCTGAGAAAGTAGTCTTCCAGGGTGAGGTAGAGAGCGTACTGGTTCCGGGAACCCTCGGCTCGTTCGAGATTCTCAAGGATCATGCGCCTATCATCTCTTCGCTCGAAGTGGGCAAGGTGGAATACACTACCAAGGAAGGCAAGCAGGTAATGAACATCAAGGGCGGATTCGTGGAATGTAAGAAAAACGAAGTAAGCCTTTGCGTAGAAGTTTAGATAAGTGATTAATTTTTAGTGATTAATTATTAGATAATGGAAAAAGACGAAAAGTTGCGCTTGCAGACTATCAGACAGGCGAGTATCAGGTATAAGCAGATTTCTTTGTGGCTTACAGCAGCAGTGGCTCTTGCCGTGCTCTTTGCCTGCAGATTATCTGCTCAATGCGATGATATGATAGCCCAGGTTGTTAACCCGCTGGTAGTGAGTGCGATATTCTCACTCGTTGCAAGTACTGCTTATGGTGAAGCATGGAAGGCTGTTGCAAAGTCATCGCCAGCCAATCTCGCCAAGTTCTATCTGGCGGCATTGGTCTTGAAACTGATGGCCGGTACATTGGTATTCCTCATCTATGTGCTGGTATGCGACAGGCAGAACATTCTGGGTTTTACCGCAATCTTTGCCCTTTTCTATGTCGTACTTCTCGTGTTCGACTGCATCTACTTCGCTCGGGTAGAGAAAAAGAACCGTCTTTCATAAGCGGTTCTGAAACAAATAATTAATAAACAAAAGTAAGAATTAAAGAATATGAAACATCTCAAGCAATTCCTCTTGATGGCGATGCTGCTCTTTACGCTGGCACCTCTGCAGGTATCGGCTAAGGAGAACATCGATGTGAAAGAGATATTGTGGGGTCATATCAAGGATTCTTATGAATGGCATATCACAAAGGTGGGAGACCATCCCGTAGTGATTCATCTGCCTGTCATCGTGAAGAGCTCAACGGGCTGGCACGTGTTCTGCAGCAGCGAATTCTCGGAAGAGAAGGATGCCAATGGAGACCGTCCGGGACCTTTCAATCTGGTGATCAAGAACGCTGATGCGCAGGCGAATCCCAACAAGATAGTAGAGAAGGTGGGAGACCAGGAGGTTCGTCCTCTCGACATCTCCATCACGAAGACCGTTTGCGTGCTCTTCATCGATGCTATCATCCTGTTGCTCTGTGTCCTGATACCAGCCCGCTGGTGCAGGAACCACAAGGTGGATGATCCTGCACCAAAGGGTTTTGTGGGACTGATGCACATGTTCATCATGTCGGTATATACCGATGTAATAGAGGCCACCCTGGGTAAGGAGGCGCCAAAGTACGCACCATGGTTGCTTACTTGCTTCTTCTTTATCTTCGTGGCGAACATCATGGGTATCGTACCATTCCCTCCAGGTGGTGGTAACCTGACGGGTAATATCGCCTGCACCGTATTCTTCGGTGTAACGACATTCCTGATCACCAACTTCACCGGTACCAAGGAATACTGGAAGGAAATCTTCTGGCCGGAGGTACCAACGTGGTTGAAGGTGCCAGTGCCACTGATGCCATTCATCGAGCTCTTCGGAATCTTTACGAAACCGCTGGCTCTGATTATCCGACTCTTCGCCAACATGATGGCGGGTCACGCCATCGCACTTTCGTTTGCGGCTATCATTTTCATCATGTTCAACATCAGTGAGAATGCTATCGCCAACTATGTGGCAGGTACGGGTATGACAATAGTAAGTGTTGCGATGAGCGCCTTTATGATGCTCCTCGAAGTATTGGTAAGCTACATTCAGGCATTGGTATTCACCATGCTGAGTGCAGTATTCATCTCGCTGGCTCATGTAAAGTCTCATGAGGCTGAGCCAGAGGTAGTGAAGTAGTTTATAGATTATAGATTACGGATCTAATTTCATTCAGATAATAAACAAAGAAAATATAAACAACTTAAATTATTAAGATTATGTTATCACTTTTATTAGCAGCAGAGATTGCAAAGTTGGGTGCCGCAGTAGGTGCAGGTTTGGCCGCTATTGGCGCAGGTATTGGTATCGGTCGCATTGGTGGCCAGGCTATGGACGCTATGGCTCGTCAGCCAGAGAAGATGGGCGACCTCCGTTCTTCTATGATTATTGCAGCTGCGTTGGTTGAGGGTGTTGCGTTCTTCGCTGTCATCATCGCCATTCTGGCAATCGTTATGTAATCATCTCATCTGTCGCTATCATCTGCCCCGATAAAAGGAAGTCTCAGGCATCAGCCTGATGTCTTTCCGGGGCATGATAGAGATGATTCTAGAGTTAGTTAAAATAAAACGTTTAAGTAAAACTTTAACCAGTATATATGGATTTATTAATTCCTGATAGCGGTTTGCTCTTCTGGATGACGCTGGTCTTCATCATCGTCTTCATCATTCTTTGGAAGGCTGGATTCCCAGCCATCATTAAGATGGTGAACGAGCGTAAGGCTTTCATTGATGATAGTCTGAAGAAGGCTCACGAAGCCAACGAGAAGCTTGCCAATATCCAAAAAGAAGGTGAATCCATCTTGCAGGAAGCTCGCGAGAAGCAGGCTGCCCTCCTCAAGGAGGCTGCCGAAACCCGCGATGCCATTGTAGAGAAAGCACAGGATAAAGCACGCGAAGAAGGCGCACGTCTCCTCTCTGATGCCAAGAAGCAGATTGAGACCGAGAAGCAGAACGCCATTCGTGAAATCCGAGGCCAGGTAGCCGAACTCTCTGTTCAGATTGCAGAGAAGGTGCTCAAGGCTAAGCTCTCTGATGACAAGGCACAGATGGATATGATAAATCGACTGCTGGACGAGGTTTCTTCTGACAACAAATAGTAAAGCTTATGGATATAGGTGTAATATCGGTGCGTTATGCCCGTGCCCTCATCAAGGCTGCACTCGGCATGAAGCTCGAAGATCAGGTCTACCAGGAGATGCAGACGCTCTTTAAGAGCTACATCGACGTGCCTGAACTGAGATTTACGATAGACAACCCTATGCTTTCCAAAGACAAGAAAGAGGCACTTCTCATCACAGCCCTGGGCAAAGAGCCTACGGAACTGAGCAAGAAGTTTATCGCTCTCGTCTTGAAAGAGGATAGGGAGAGCACCCTGCAATTCATGGCTGCTTCGTATATCACTCTTTACAGGAAACAGAAGAACATCATCCGCGGTAAGCTGATCACCGCCACTGCCGTTGACGCCTCTACTGAGGATAAGATGCGCAAGATGGTGGAGCAGAGAACGAAAGGTACTGTGGAGTTCAAGACCGAGGTGAACCCTGAACTGATTGGCGGTTTCATCCTTGAGTATGATACTTACAGAATGGATGCGAGCGTAAAGACTAAGCTCAACAACATTCTGACACAGCTCAAAAAGTAAAAATAATTAAAGTAAATAAACAATGTCAGATAAAATTAAACCAAGTGAGGTGTCTGAGGTTCTTCAGCAGCAGCTCCAGGAGGTTAATGGCTCTCAGCAGTTTGACGAGGTGGGTACCGTGCTTACCGTCAGCGATGGCGTGGCTCGTATCTATGGTCTGCGTAATGCCGAGGCTAATGAACTTCTTGAGTTTGAGAACGGAACCATGGCTATCGTCATGAACTTGGAGGAAGACAATGTAGGTTGTGTCCTCTTAGGTCCTACAGCTGGCATCAAGGAGGGACAGAGCGTGAAGCGTACACACCGTATTGCTTCTATCCGCGTAAACGACAACTTCCTCGGACGTGTCGTAAACCCTCTGGGGCAGGCTATTGATGGTCTTGGTGACATCGACCTCACCGATTCTTTCGAGATGCCTTTGGATCGTAAGGCACCTGGTGTAATCTATCGTCAGCCAGTAAAGGAACCTCTTCAGACTGGTTTGAAGGCGGTAGACTCTATGATTCCTATCGGTCGTGGACAGCGTGAGTTGATTATCGGTGACCGTCAGACCGGTAAAACTGCCATCGCAGTGGATACCATCATCAACCAGAAGAGCTTCTATGAGGCTGGCAAGCCAGTATATTGTATCTATGTAGCTATCGGTCAGAAAGCATCTACCGTTGCTGCATTGGTACAGAACCTCAAGGAGCATGGCGCCCTGCCATATACCATCATCGTAAGTGCTACCGCTGCCGATCCTGCAGCCATGCAGTATTACGCACCATTTGCCGGTGCAGCTATCGGTGAGTACTTCCGCGACCGCGGTTACTCAGCTCTCGTCGTATACGATGACTTGAGTAAGCAGGCTGTGGCTTACCGTGAGGTATCTCTGATTCTCCGCCGTCCATCCGGACGTGAGGCTTACCCTGGTGATGTGTTCTATCTCCACTCTCGTCTGTTGGAGCGTGCCGCTCGTATCAACGACCAGCAGGAGGTAGCCGAGCAGATGAACGACCTTCCAGAGTGCATGAAGGGTCACGTAAAGGGTGGTGGTTCTTTGACAGCCCTTCCTATCATCGAAACACAGGCAGGTGACGTATCAGCATACATCCCAACCAACGTGATTTCTATCACCGACGGTCAGATCTTCCTTGAGACCGACCTCTTCAACCAGGGCTTCCGTCCAGCTATCAACGTAGGTATCTCCGTATCCCGTGTAGGTGGTTCTGCCCAGATCAAGAGTATGAAGAAGGTGGCTGGTACACTGAAGATTGATATGGCTCAGTATCGTGAGCTGGAGGCCTTCTCTAAGTTCTCTAGCGATATGGATGCCGTAACAGCGATGACTCTGGACCGTGGCCGTAAGAACGACCAGTTGCTGGTTCAGCCTCAGTACCGCCCAATGCCGGTAGGCGAGCAGGTAGCTATTCTCTATTGTGGTGTTCACGGATTGATGCACGACGTGCCAATGGATAAGGTTCGCGACTGTCAGGATCTGTTCCTCGATGCAATGCGCAGCCAGCACGCTGATGTGATTGAGACTTTGGGCGATGGTAAACTCACCGATGATGCCATTAAGGCAGTCGAGGAGACCATGGCTAATGTTGCAGGACAATATAAAGCGTAATAGCCTATGCCGTCATTAAAAGAGATTAAAACTCGCATAGCCAGCGTTAACAGTACCCGTAAGATTACGAGTGCGATGAAGATGGTGGCTTCCAGTAAGTTGCATCATGCTCAGGTAGCTATCCAGAATATGCTGCCTTATGGAAATATGCTGGAACATATCCTCAAGAGTTTCCTGGTAAGTACTCCGAATGTCGACCATCCGTTGCAGTTGGAGCACAAGGAGACCAAGCGTGTAGCTCTTGTGGTATACAGTTCTAACAGCAGCTTGTGTGGTGGATTCAATTCCAACGTTATCAAGATGATGATGCATGCGGTGGACGAGTATAAGACTCAAGGCATTGACGACATCACGGTATATCCTATCGGACGAAAAGTGGCAGAGAAGGCACAGAAACTGGGTTTGAAGATTGGCGGTAACTTTAATGATCTTGCCGATCATCCTCGTGCCAGCGCCTGTGCAGATATCGCCTATTCACTTGCCAGGCAGTATGCTGCTGGTGAGCTCGATAAGGTGGAGATGATTTATCATCACTTTAAGAGTGCCGGTTCACAGATTCTGACCCGCAAGACTTTCTTGCCTATTGACCTCAGCACTGAGGCGATAGGAGTGGACAACGATCGTGACCTTACCTCTAATGTGGTTACGGCAAAGGCTCAGGAATATCTGCGCCAAAAGCAGGCTGAAGCTGACGAACGCCAGAGTTCTGAGGCAAAACCTCTGAATGATGACTTCATTGTAGAGCCAGACTTGGAGACTGTTTTGGGAGTCTTGATTCCTAAGCAGCTTCGTCTGATGATTTATACAGCGTTGCTGGATAGCCAGGCGAGTGAGCATGCTGCCAGAATGGTGGCCATGCAGACCGCTACGGATAATGCCGATGAACTCTTGCGCGAACTTAACTTGCAGTACAACAAGAGTCGTCAACAGGCCATTACCAATGAATTGCTTGATATTGTGGGAGGTAGCGTAAACAACTAAGTTTCCTTCCATCTGTATAATGTTTAATCGGGGTAAATCACTTATTGAAAGAGATTTACCCCGATTTTATGTTTTGTATGCAAATAAAATAGTAGAATTAGCTAATATTAAGAAAATGGCTCAAAAAAACTAATTTTATCTAAAATTGCGCTAACATTCTTTCGTTTTTTTTTTTTTGTTAACTTTGCGGCGCGTTTGAGAACTAAACCAGAAAATATGAGGCTTAGCTACCCAAATGGGATTGCGGGTACAGCATCGCCTGGATCAGGGTTGCTCCGAACGACAGAAGCTTTACGAGAAGTATACTGTCTCAATCTCCTTGCTGCTTGTGACGACTCGTTTCGACATAAGGGGGAAGAGAAAATGTGTCTGTATAAGAATACTTAAAATGAAAGAATGGACAATTCAATAAAAGATATCAATCATTCTCTAAGCATACAAGCCGAGATTCTTGGCGAACCAGCTGAGACAGAGGCATCATGGTATGCCATGCGCGTGTTCATGAACAAAGTGGCGCTTTGCCGAGACTTGTTCAACCTGTTCAACAACGCGCTTAAGGATCCTGACCAGATGAAAAACACATTCCCCGAAGACATGATGGGCGATGTGATGGAATATTACGCCCCTTTCGTAATAGAGAGACATGTAAACAGCCAAGGCAAGAAGATTGTGGTGGAGCGCCCACTCATACCCTCGCTTTTCTTCATGCGCAGCAACAAGCGACAGGCGCTATGCCTGGAGCGGGAACTGTGTGGCAAGGCAAGGCTATATCGCCAGCTGGTGGACTTCGACCCACAACCCATCGCCATTCCCAAGCGACAGATGCAGATGTTCATGATGGTATCGTCGGGCGATCAGGAGGGGCTGGAATATTTCGAGGATGGAGCCTTTAATTGGAAGAAAGGTGAACGTGTCAGGGTCATCGACGGCAGGTTCAAAGGTCTGGAGGGCGAAATCAAGCGCATCAATGGCGACCATCGCCTCATCGTGTCGATAGACGGGGTCTGTGCTGTCGCCACCACCTATATACCAAGATGTTTTCTAGAAAAAATATAAAATCATATGAAATATCGTAATTCATTGCTTTCTGGAGCTTTTTGTACGGGACTTCTTGCCCTGTCAGCTTGTGGAGCCCCACAACAAATAGCTTATTTCCAGGATTTTAACCAAAATCCTGACACGCTAATCAATCTGAAAAGTGCGGTGATCACCGCCAAGCCAACAGATAAACTCTACATCGGCGTGAAGAGCAAGGATCCACAGATCTCACAGCTCTTCAACCTTACGGGAACCGCCACCAGCTACTCTACGTCGACCGTCGCCAAGGATGCCTATTATTATACGGTAGACAGCAAGGGCAATATCGATTTCCCTGTGTTGGGAACCGTTCATGTGGCAAACCTGTCGCGTGAGCAGGTGGCTGAGAAAATCAAGAAAGCGTTGATAGACGCAAGCCTGGTCAAGGACCCTGTGGTTACCGTGGGCTTGAGCAATCTCCATTACTCCGTGATGGGAGAGGTAAACCATCCTGGACAGTTTGCCATCGAAGACGAGAAGGTTACCATCCTCGATGCCATCAGCAATGCCGGCGACCTGACCATCACCGGTGTGCGCGACGACGTGATGGTGCTTCGTCAGGAAAACGGCCATCAGAAGATTTATAAGATCAACCTCTGCTCGGGCAAGGATGTGTTCAGCTCGCCTGTATATTACCTGCAGCAGAACGACGTGGTGTACATCAGCCCCAACGAGACCAAGGCTCGCCAGAGCACGGTCAATGGCAACAATGTCAGGAGCACGGGCTTCTGGATTAGCCTTGCCTCACTTGCCACCAGCGTGGCGGTACTTATCAAGAAATAATGTAAGAGTAGAGTGAACACTCAACATTCAACACTCAACATTCAACACTCAACATTCAAATTCAATGATTCAGAATAATCAAGCGACGATGCAGAATGCTCTGGTTCGTCACCCCCAGCAGGCAGAAGACTTCATTCGTCTGCAAGACTTGTATCTGTGCCTTGTGCGCTGGCGATGGTTTGTTATCTCGCTCGTCGTCACCCTGGGCATAGCCACTTATTACCTCCTCTCCACGCCGGGTGTCTATCAGCGCACGGCATCCATCCTCATCAAGGAAGACGGCAAGAGCCAGAGCATCAACAGCGATGTGGCCAGTATGTTCTCCGACATGGGAATCTCGGGAGGCAAGTCGAACGTCAACAACGAGTTGATTGCCATCCAGTCGCCAGCCGTCTTGCTGGAGGCTGGCAAGCAGCTCAAACTCGACGTAAACTACAGTGAAGACGGTACCTTCCATCCTGTGGCTCTCTATGGCAGAACGCTGCCTGTAACCGTTCATTTCTATAGCTTGAACGATATGCAGAGCGCCAATTTGGATGTAGAAGTAAAGCATGGCAACCTGTTTTCCATCGTACACGTGAGTGGCACCGACAAGGCTGGAAACCAAGTGGAATCGGACGAGGAGGTACAGGGCAAGCTGGGCCAGACCGTCCGCACGGCGATGGGCTATGTATGCGTAGACCAGGCACCGGGCTATTCTGCCTTCGTCAATGGACATGAGAGCAGGAAACTGCATGTGACTCGCACCAACCTCTATGCCATGACCGACCATATCAAAGGCGTCGCTCTCGGCAAGCATCAGCGAGGAGAAGGCAACAGTCATCGACCTGACCTATAAGGACCAGCTCACTCAGCGCGCCGAGGACGTGCTGAACACCATCATCTCCGTATACCGCAAGAACTGGATGGAGGACAAGAACCAGATGACCGTCTCCACCTCCCATTTCATCACCGAGCGCCTGGGCGTCATCGAGCGGGAACTGGGCGACGTAGACAAGGACATCTCCTCGTTCAAGAGCCGCAATCTGCTGCCCGACGTAGAGACCGCCGCACAGCAATACATGCAGAAGAGCGGCGACGTAGACAAGCAGATACTCGAGCTGAACTCACGCCTCTCCATGGCACGCTACCTGCGCGACTTCCTGACGGGCAAGGTGGGCAAGAACCAGCTCCTGCCAGCCAATATCGGCATCGACAGCCCGGGCATCGAGCAGCAGATTACCGAATACAACAAGCAGCAGCTGGAGCGCAACAACCTGGTGGCTAACTCCAGCGAGCAGAACCCATTGGTGGCTGACTATGACCAGAGCCTCGCCTCCATGCGCCATAGCATCGTAACCAGTATCGACAACTTCGTGGTGACACTCAATTCGCAGCTTGCCAACCTGCAGGCAAACGAGGCGCAGACCACCAGCCAGATAGCCAGCAACCCTACCCAGGCAAAGTACCTGCAAACAGTGGGGCGCCAGCAGAAGGTGAAGGAGGCGCTCTACCTCTTCCTCTTGCAGAAGAGAGAGGAAAACGAGCTTTCCAAGGCTTTCACCGCCTACAACACCCGCATCATCACCCCTCCTACGGGCGACATCAAGCCCGTGCAGCCTGTGCGCCGCAACATCATCCTCGTGGCTTTCGTTCTCGGAGTCCTGATACCTGTGGTAGTCATCTTTATCCGTGAGAACATGAACACGACGGTGAGGGGCAGAAACGACCTCAAGAACATTACCATACCATTCCTCGGTGAGATACCATACTGCATCAGTCGCAAGAACAGACCAACTCTTCTGCAGCGCATCCAGTTCTGGAAGAAGCCGAAGGAGACGCGACAGATTGTGGTGAAGGCAGGCAAGCGCGACATCGTGAACGAGGCGTTCCGCGTGCTGCGCACTAACCTGGAGTTCATGATAGGCACCCATCCCGAGCAGAACGTCATCATCCTTACGTCTTTCAACCCAGGCTCAGGCAAGACTCACCTGACATGCAACATCGCCATGTCGCTCGCCATCAAGGAGAAGAAGGTGCTCGTCATCGATGGTGACCTCCGCCATGGTTCCACATCCATGCTCGTGGGCAGCCCTGGCGAGGGACTCAGCGACTATCTCAACGGCAGGACCGATGACCTGGAGGGCATCATCTGCCATGGAGAGGAGTATGGACTGGTGAAGGATTTCGACGTGCTGCCTATCGGTACCATGCCGCCTAACCCTACGGAGCTCCTCTTCACCGACCGTCTGGAGAAGATGATCAGGCAGATGAGGGTGAGTACGATTATGTGTTTATCGACTGTCCACCAGTGGAAATCGTGGCAGATACCCAGATTATAGAGAAACTTGCTGACCGCACCATCTTCGTGATACGCTCGGGCTTGATGCAGCGCAGTATGCTGGGCGACATCGAGCAGTTCTACAAGGACAAGAAATTCAAGAATATGTCGCTCATTCTGAACGGAACCAAGGCTCAGGGCGGCCGCTACGGCCACTACTATCGCTATGGCTACCACTATGGCTATGGCTACGGCTACCACTACGGCTCCGACAAGAATGGGGGGGCAAAAATAGGAAAGTAGAAAATTGGATAAAAGAATAGAAAAATATGTATATATTCCGTGAGGCGTTCCGTTGGATTTGCAATCCGACGGCAAGCAAGAAAGCACCATCAGAGAGACTCCCCGGCGGCATCGACTGGCACTGCCACATCCTGCCCGGCGTGGACGACGGATTTCAAGAGGTAAAGAAGTCGTTGGAAATGTTGTGCTTTTACGAAGGCGCAGGCATGAGGGATGTCTGGCTTACGCCTCATATTATGGAAGACGTACCCAACGAGACCACCCATTTGCGCCAAGTATTTGCCGACTTCCAGAAACAATATCAGCAGGACTTCGCCGAGCGAAACCCTGCTGATAGAAAAATGCTCCGGCTGCATCTCGCAGCCGAAAATATGCTAGATGCGCTCTTCGAAAAGCGCCTGAAGGCAAACGACCTGTTGCCGCTGGGCGAGGATGGCAAGCTCCTGTTGGTGGAGACGAGCATCTTCTCTGCCCCGATGAATTTTCATGCCCTCCTGGAGCGCATCAAGAACAAGGGCTACACGCCCGTGCTTGCCCATCCTGAGCGCTACCTCTATATGGAGAAGCGCGATTACGAGAAGCTCAAGTTGATGGGCATCAAGTTCCAGCGAAATGCGTTCTCGATAGATGGGCAGTATGGCAAGAAGGTGCAGAAACGATGCAAGTGGCTCATGAAGCACGATATGTACGACATGGTGGGCTCCGACATGCACCGCCTCGGCATCTTCAGGCAATACTGGTAGAATTAGAACTTAAGGTTAAGGTTTGATTACTGGGAATTTACTGGCAGCTCTGTACGCAGAATGCGCTAGCTACGGCGGTAAGTACGGTGATGATGAAATTGATCACCTTCTTGATGGTTTCTTTCTTCATAGTTCAAATTAAAAATTAAAAATTCAACATTCAACATTAAGCATTAAAGTGGAAATTTTTTCGCTGCATCGAAGCAAGGGCATGCCTTCGGGGGTGGTGCCCGGCAAGTCACGATGCCCCACTATCTTAGCCTGTGGGAACGTGATTTTGAGCTTGCGCAGCAGATTCCACATTGCGTCATACTGGGCCCGGGTAAGGGTGTCGGCAGGACGCCCCTCGTCATCCAGCCCGCCCTCGTAGCAGATGCCGATGGAGCAGCGGTTGTATGGGCGGGCATGTGAGCCCACCTCCAGCAGCTTTCTGAACTGCGTGATGCTTCCGTCCTTGTGGACATAGAAGTGGTAGCCCACGGTGCGGAATCCACGCTTCTTGTGGTCGCGCATCAGTTGCTTGTCGGTGTAGTTACGGTCGGCACGTGTTGCCGAGCAATGGATTACGAGAAAACGGACGCTCAGAGGTGAGTCCATCATCTCGCCGTTCTCTGTGTAGGCGAGCAGGAGATGCTCATTGAGCACCTCCTCGCCGCCAATCGTCATCGGAAATCGATCTTGTGTCATTTTCGGTCAATATATTTAAAAAAACATGTTAAGGGGATTTGCAATCCCCGTTGAGAGATAACGGGGATATGCTATCCCGGTTACTCAAGTCCATCGCCTTCCGAACCGCTGCCTGGGTTAGTGGTAGAGCCAGATTCGCTCTTGCCTGTATCTCCCGATGGCGTAGTTGTTTCGGTGTCGGTGGTGGTCGAAGACTTCTTTTTTCTTAGCACCATACTTCTTCAAGTTGGCGTCGAGGTTGAGATTCACAGAGCGGAAGTCGCCCGTGGCGCGGGCTTTCATTCTTACTCCTTCGATGTTCTTAGATACGGTGAAGTCGTCGGCGTTCTCTGCACCCATCTTGTTCTTGATGCTGATGTAGAAGATGGCGAGGTTGTCGAGCTTTACATTCTTGCCCATGAGCAGGAGCTCCTTGATGTGGGTCACGGCATCGATGAGGATGCCCTTGATGGTCCCGGCTGAGAATGGAGAGTTGTGACCATGCATGTGGTCGGCGAGCTCATCGAGATCTACAGTTTCACTAATGTGGGGCTTGGCGTAGTATTTGCCGTAAGCCTTCTCATTCTTCTTGTTGTTGTTCTTCTTTAAATCGTACTCAATCATAAGGCTAATAAATTGTTTTATGGTTCGTGTTTCATGTATTAAAGCGCTGCGCAGTGCTTGTTTCTTGTTTACGGTTGCAAAGATACGACTTTCAGAAGAGGCTTCTGTACGATAGGGGTGAGATAGGGATACGATGGGGCATAAAACTGGAAAACTCAGTATTATGGCTCGCCCAGATACTCATAGATGAGCAGCGTCTGGCGCATGGTGAAGGTCTTCGCCAACCGTTCGTAGCCCTCTCTTCGCAAGGCTTCAAGCAGAGGCGGGCAGTGGTTTACCATTCGCATCAGGTGGTTTAGTGCCACGTGTTTCGACTGCTCTGGAAAGTAGAGCTTGGCAAGCTCGAATTTTTTTGTATATCTTGATTTTCATATAGTTTTGACTTTTATGAATCGCGGTAATAATACTTAGCGTTTTCTTGATGATACTTAGCGTTGCTGGCAATGCTGGTTAGCACTTGCAAGAATGCTGCTTATTGTTGGTCAGAACCATTCTGGCTATCCGTAGCTATGGTTCTGTACGGTTTCAAGTACGTTTCTGCGCATTCGTTTGGACTGCAGATCGCCTCGGTGTTGATTTCTCCCGGATTCTTCTCTATCACGAGCCATCCGTTACCTTTGGCGCGGTGTACCTTCTTGAAGCCCAGTCGCTGCATCACGGCACTCAGATTCTGGTGACTCATGTTGCGGCTCAGGGCAGGACTTCCGCCTATGCGCTCCATGATTTCCGATGAATAGCGGAACTTTACATATTGAGGGTCGGTGTCTGATTTCGGCACCTTGTAGAAGCGCAGTATCTGGTCTTCCATGAAGTTGGAAACCATGAACATGCCGTTGTGCTCCCTCATCACGTCGATGTCGACGGTGGTGAGCCAGTATACCCATCCCTCTTCCTGGTTCTTCACCCGATTGGTTACCTCTTGTCCCAGAGCTACAGCCTGGGCATAGACGTGCTGGTAGTCGATGGGGGCCTCCCTAGGACTCTCGATGTTGTCTACGAACCAGGGCGAGTAGCGGCGGTTCTCCTCGTCGGTGATGATCTGTATGCTGTTGCTGGTGCCACAGAGGGCACCACGGTGCAGCAGTTCCGAACGATACTTGTCGTAGGGGCGGCGGATGGAGAACACCAGCTTGGTGACGTTGCTCTTGAGGGCGCTCAGCCCCTTGCCGAAGGTAACTCCAGCTCGTCGAGGCATATCAGTGCCTTGCTTGAGAAAGCCTCCATGAAGTCCTTTGTCGGTATAGTTGGCGGTTGACTCGTTGATGAAGTACTGGCGCAGGCAAGGTGGCAGGATATAATAGAAGAATGTGGTTTTGTTGATGCCACCCCTCCCGATGAATATCAGGATGGTCTGGCTCACCACTCTCGGTGATACCCATGCCACCACCATCGATACGAGCCATTTCTTGAAGAAGTATCTGAACTCTTCCTGCGAGTGGTGGTAGCCAGGGCAATAGTTGATGGTTACCCGGTTGGCAAGCTCGTCGATGTAGTCGGTCTTTCCGTCCCATTTTGGTAGACTCCTGAGATATTCGTCGAAGGGATCCCAAGGTTCGCTGAAGTCACTGTTGATGATGGCGTGCAGCTTGATGGCGCTCACTTCGAGTCCCATCTCGTCCATCTGGGTCCAGATGGTGTTCTCTATGTTGTCGTCGATGCGGGTCCACTTATGGTATTTGCCTTTGATTATATCGCGACTCAGCACCTCGTGAAATCCCGTCACCTCATTGTGGTGAAACTCGTATCTCATTGAGAGCCACTGCTTGATTACCTTGACGGTCGGCTTACCCGAGAAGCCCTCGCCTTTGCGGTAGAAGTGCCAGGTGCCTAGTTTCTCGGTGTGCTTGTAGCATGATTTCATCACGCTGTCAGCATCGGGATAGTCGGAACTGAAGTTGCTCTTGGCGTAGGTCATTGCCTCTTCCTTGTCTATGCCATAGCGCACGCACACCTTGCCGAAGTGGAGCACATACTCGTTGTGGGCACCGCTCTCAAACTTGTAGCCCCACGTGTCGAGTAGGTTCAGTATGTGCTGCGCTGCCTCGTCCATTGAGGGAACCCTCCTTGCCCAGTGCCACCATCTTCTGGCTGTTTCGCTTGCGCTTGCTGGCACGTTTGGCATATTTCGCCTCGTTGGCCTTCTTGGTGTAGAGCGCCTTCAGGTCGTGGGTGTCCAGGCCGAAAGCCTCTGCGTCCCAATGGAAGTAGGCGGTAGGGTCGTGTGCGAGTCCGCACATCCGGGTGATGTCTACGCATTGCTCGTCGGCAGGCACGCCTAGCAACTTACTGTAATAGCTCATCGCCTTGCGTATGATCACATCGAAAAGTTCCAGTGCGGTCACCTCGTCGTCATCTATGGGCAGGTATCTGGAGATGATGCGCAGGCCCCGTTGGCTCACGGTGATGAACCTCATCATGGTATGAGGGTCGGCGTCCGCCTTCTGTACGACCTCCTTCATCTTTTCTGCAGGAATCTTGTCGATGTCCACGGCAATCATCTGGGTGGTCTTCACCACGTTGCGCAGTTCCTTGCCCCGTCCGTCCATGAGCACGGAGGTAGTGATGCCTGGCATCATCACCTTGGTTTGATGAGCGAGCTCGCTGCTGATGCGCATGTTCTTGCGGTAGTCTTCGGTACGAGCCTGGGTCATGGCGTCGAGGGTGATGATTCGCTGCAGTTCATCAAGACTGATGAGTTGTCTGCTTTCGCTGGAGGCGATAGCATAGAAGAAAGATGGTAATACCATTTCTTGTTTTTGTTTTTGTTCTGTTGTTGTCATTTTTAAGCAAATAATTATAAGTTGTTTTAAAATTGAATCATATAGATTCCGCTGCAAAGCTAAGCATAAAATTTGGCATTGAAATCAAAAAGTTCTGATTTTGGAACATAACATAAATTTATTTAAAATGTTTTTCAAAAAAATCAAAAGTGAAGTCATGGGAATCAAGGATTCCTACGACTACAGACGGGCATGATTTCTGTCCACAAGTGTTTTAATCTTTTAGTCCACAACGTGTTCTGGGCTATGCGTGAAGAACTGAAGGAAGACCGCTTTGAGGGTGGTCTTACTGAGGAGGAGAAGCATTGGGCTTCCACCAAGTCAGCCATCCGCAAGGAGTTCCGGCTGTCTGATGCGTACACCAAGAGTCTGGAGGCGATGGACCGTGATGTTTCCATCGACGATTACTGGGGCGCGATACGTTGGATGGAGTCGTTGGTTGGCGAGGCTCACAGAGACGAGCTGCTTCGTCTGATTGACGGGTTGCTGGAACCATTGTCGCCGAAATGAGCGATTTTTAGATTAGCAAACAAAGCGTGAAGTGTGAAGGGGGTAAATGAACTTTAGCGTGAAAAGAGTGTTAAAAAGAAGGCATAACTATCTGATACCCTTTCTCTTTATCTTTTGCGCACGATGTATATACAAAAGTTCTTATACACCCCCTTCACACCCACCCAAACATATACCCCTACAAGGGGAACCGCATAGGTTCGCAAATAATCTGCGTAAATCTGACCGAATAGGTCTCATCTGCGTATAAGATATAAAGGAAAAATCTGCGTCATCTGCGAAATCTGCGTGACCCTCTTAAATCCCCCGCCGCACAGGCCGCAAAGAAATCTGTGTAAATCCGTGAATTGAAAATCGGCGGCCGAAGGGAGATTTGTCCTCCGGACCCACTGACCAGCGGGAAGTAAAGCCAAATCTGTGGGACAAGAGAAAGCTAATAACGTAAAAGTCTCTTAATTTTTTTGATTTCTCAAAAATAATTTGTATTTTTGCCGGATAATTGAATAAAATAACAGAATGGCAATGACAAAATTGAAGGTAGAGAATTTCGGTCCCATCAAGTCAGTAGATGTAAGTCTAGGTGACTTGAATATCTTGATAGGTCCTCAAGCAAGTGGAAAAAGCTTGTTTCTGGAGCTGTTCAAGTTAGTCATGGATAAGAATAGCATTATCGAGACATTACGAAAGTATAATTATATTTTGTCAAAGACAGATGTGGAACCTCTCTTGGATTATTATTTTGGAGAGGGTTTGCATACTTTGTTCAGTGGAGATACAAAAATAGAAGTTTCAGATAAGAAATTTGCAATCACGGATTTATTGAAGCCATCGAAGAACAGGCAGAATACCAAGGAATCCGTCTTTTATGTTCCTGCTCAACGAATTTTAGGAATATCAGATGGTCGCCCGAAGAATTTTATGGAGTTTGATGGAGCTGCTCCGTATGTCTTGAAAAACTTCAGTGAAACACTGCGTGTGTTCATACAGAGTGGTTTAGGTAATCCTGATGTGATATTCCCGATGCGTAATCGTCTGAAGGGTGTGGTAAAGGATTCTATAGACGAATCCGTTTTTCATGGCGCAAAAGTTGTTATTGACCAAAGTTCAGGTCAAAGAAAGATGAAGCTGAATATTAACAATGTCAGTCTTCCATTTATGACATGGAGTGCAGGTCAGAAGGAGTTTATGCCTCTTCTGCTGGCAATGTATTGTCTCTCAGGACCTCCAACATCAGTAATCAATAAGAAAGATTACAAGTGGGTAATCATCGAGGAGCCGGAAATGGGATTGCATCCCCGTGCCATCAGACCGTTATTTGGGAAATCATAGAATTGATGCAGGCGGGATATAAGGTAATAGTATCCACTCATTCTCCTACGTTGTTGGAGTTTGCCTGGGTATTTTGAGACTCTCAAGAATTTGCCTGCGGAACGTTTTAAAAAGGCTCTTAGTGAATTATTCGATATAGATAAGAAATCTACAGCCGTTCAGGTAATGAATGGATTGCAGGAAAAGGAGTTGAAGACATATTTTTTCTCATCAGATGGAGGTGGAGTAACCTCTACCGACATTTCCTCTTTGGATGTTGAAAATAACAATCAGTTGATTGCGGAATGGGGAGGCTTGGCTGCCTTCTCAGGCAAGGCTTCGGAAGTAGTAGGAAAGTATTATCAGGAACCGGAAATGTGAGAAGATGAAGAAGAATGATGTAAAATCAGATACGAACGTCTTTAAGTCTGCGGTGGATAATACTGTAGAATTGAAGGATGGTTATTGTAAAGGCTTGCAGGCATTAAAGGGTAATTCTTTGAAGGTATCAGTAAGCAAGCCGCAGCATCTTTTAGGAAGTGTGGATATTGACGATTGTACGAAGGGGCTTTATCCGAATGCTTCAAGGTGGGATTATGCGATAGGGTATGATCAAAAAGCCTGGTTTGTGGAAGTTCATCCTGCGAATACGAGCAATGTCAAAGAGATGTTGAAGAAAGTAGAATGGCTTGAAAGTTGGCTCAAGGATAAGGGATGTCAACTTGCTGAAATCAGGCGCGATCATTTGCATTATTGGATTCCATCCGGCAAGGTATGCATATCAAAGACTTCACCGCAGTATAGGAGCTTGGCAAAGCATAAGCTTCAGATTACGTCCTCTCCTTTCGTTCTGAAATAGCTCAGATATTTCCCTTATATTTGCAGGTAAATTATTAATGATAGGAGATAGGATTATGAACAAAGTATTGATAAATAGTAATATACATGATGGGCAGCATCGATTGCCAAGCCATCCACTCCAAAATTCACGGAAACCACCGAGTTCAAAGAAGCTTTGGCATATGTCGAGACAATGGTGTCTAAAGGTGGTAAGCCAGTACCAGCCGATGCGGATGGTTGGGATGCCTTGGTGGAGATGAAGTATGCTCTATGAAAATAAATCTGCGTAATCTAGACCGAATAGGTCTCATCTGCGTATAAGAAATAGTAGTAGGATAAATCTGCGTAATCTGACCGATAGGTCAAAAAAATCTGTGTTCATCCGTGAATTGAAAATCGGCGGCCGAAGGGAAAGCCAAATCTGTGGGACTCCCGATGTGTTAAAATCCGGAATTCTCTTGGCTATTTCAGATATTTCCCTTATATTTGCAGCATGTAAACAATAAAAATGTACTCGATTATGATTAGTAAGAATGTTGAAAATATGATTCCAAAGATTCAGCAATTCTTTGGAAGCCAACCCATCAAGCAGGCTTGGCTCTTTGGTTCATGCTCAAGAGGCGAAGAGAGTATGGATAGTGATGTCGATATTCTTGTAGAGTATGATCGCCAGAACTCCCGAGTATCATTGATGAAGATTGCTGCCATGATGCTCAATTTAGAAGATTTACTTCATCGTAAGGTAGATATGGTAGAAGCCAGTCGCCTCTTACCTTTTGCATTAGACTCAGTAAATAACGACAAGTTCTTGATTTATGAGAGAAAAAGTTAAAGATAGAGGCAGATTAGAACATATTCTTGAAGCCATCAATGAAATTCAAGAGTATAAATCTCAATATACTTTAGAAGACGTTAAAAACAGCAAGCTTGTTTTTTACGGCTTTACGAAGTTTGTTGAGGTAATAGGAGAGGCTGTCTATATGCTGACAAAGGAATTTAGGGCTAGTCATCCGGAAGTTGATTGGCGTGTTATAGAAAAGATGCGTCATGTATTAGTTCATGGCTATTATACTGTAGATCCGGAAAGTCTTTGGGATACAATAGAATGTGATATTCCAGAGTTAAAGCCTTGGATAGAGAAATATCTGCAAGAACAACCAGAGTAAAGTCTTCCGCTAGGCGACAAACACTCGCAAATCGCCATTCCACCCCTGGCGGTCCCATCCCGCACAACCTGGCGCAGGGCTTTGATGCCCCGCCAACCATAAAGCGTAAGGCGGTTCGAGCACCGAGTAGGGCGGTTTTCTCCCTCGCTCCTGAGGAGAGAGGGCGGGGTGAGAGGTGGAGCCTTCTTTAATGGTAAAGAAGGTTTCTGTCCCCTACAAGGGGAACCGAAGGGGTCGTAAAGACTATTGAAGGATGATTTTAGAACAAATCTCTTCGCAAAGAGGGGGCAGGGAGTCGAAAAAACTGCGTCATCTGACCGAATAGGTCTCTCAAATCTGTGTTCATCCGTGGAATCTGTGGGACTTCGATGTTAAAAACCAGAAATTCCTTGGCTATATCATATATTTCCCTTATATTTGCACCATGTTTTAATTTGATGGTAAAGCTATGAGTAATCAAAAAATCACGGAAACCACCGAGTTCAAAGAAGCTTTGGCGTATGTCGAGACAATGGTGTCTAAAGGTGGTAAGCCAGTACCAGCTGATGAGAATGGTTTGGATGCCTTGGTGGAAATGAAGTATGCTCTATGAAAATAATTCTGCGTAATCTGACCGAATAGGTCAAAAAAATCTGCGTCATCTGCGAAATCTGCGTGACCCTCTTAAATCCCCCGCCGCCCAGGCCGCAAAGAAATCTGTGTTCATCTGTGAAATCTGTGGGACTTCGATGTGTTAAAAACCGGAAATATCTTGGCTATTTCAGATATTTCCCTTATATTTGCACCATGTAAGGTACTAAATATTAGAATTATGAGAACGTTCAATTATAATGAAATACAAAATACTCCGATTTGGAACGAAGTAAAGAATTGGAGTGATGATCGGAAAAATGCCCTTATAACATTGCTGTATTCAACGATGAAAGGTATTAATCCATATGAAGTTCCAGAAGACAAAGTACGGGCTTTCGTAAATGATATACCTCATGAAGTTTTAGAAATGGCTTCAGAGTACGCCATTAAGGAAAGTCGTTCGGGAAGAGGTCTTTCTCATTCTCAGGCAATGGAAAAGATTAAAGAGCAAAGAGGATGGAAATAATTTGGTCTGATATGGCTCTCCATCAACTTGATGGAATTTTGGACTATGTAGAAGAACATTTTGGTGCTTCTGTATCTCGCCCTACCTTAGATGACATAGATTCTAAGGTAGGGCGTTTATTGCTGTTTCCTGAATCTGGAACTCCAGACTATAGCTATTCTTCTAAGCTGTTAAATAATAAGGTTTTAATTCGACATTTGAACATAGGACCAAATGTTGTTTATTATAATATTGATGGGGAAATCATTAATATAATGGTGATAGCTCATTATAAGCAGTCAACTGTCACTGTTACAAGAATGATTAATCGTTTCATCGAGCATCATACGAAATAAAGTCATCTGTCAGATGTTAAACTCTCACAAATCGCCATTCCACCCCTGGCGGTCCCATCCCGCATAATCTGGCGAGACCTTTGATGGTCCGCCAACCTTATAGCGTAGCGGTTCGAGCACCGAGTAGGGCGGTTTTCCTCTTCTTCCCTGAGGTTTCTGTCCCCCGCAAACGGGGAACCGAAGGGGTGTAAAGACCATTGAAGAAGACCGAGATGAGAGGTGGAGCCTTCTTTAATGGTAAAGAAGGACAGGATGATTTTAGAACAAATCTCTTTGCAGGAGAGACGGAGAGGTAGAAAAAATCTCTTATAATATCAAATTCAGACTATTTTTACTCAATCAATATCCAGGTAAGAATACCCTAAAAACGATTCTTATCTGGTAAGGACTCTATGTCCTTCATTTCCGATACGAAACAATTATATTGTTAGAAATAACAAAAAATATATATAACGAGAAGTAGCTTAGTAGTGTGGGCGCTACATAATCACCCACAACGCATCCTGCAGTTCTCTTTCGGAAACTGACCCACCGAAAGAGGCTCAGGATGCTTATTATTCAAGAACTTAAAACAATGCGTGATTTTAATCAATTAAAAATTGCCGTAGCCGGAACCGGTTACGTAGGGCTTAGTATTGCTACGCTTTTATCCCAACATCATGAGGTAGCAGCAGTAGATGTAATTCCCGAGAAAGTAGATAAACTGAATCATCATATATCACCGATACAAGATGAGTATATCGAAAAATATCTGGCAGAGAAACCTCTGCATCTCACTGCCACATTGGATGGCAAGTCTGCTTATAAAGATGCAGACTTCGTAGTTATTGCAGCACCAACGAACTACGACCCAGTGAAGAACTTCTTCGATACCACTCATGTAGAAGAAGTTATCGACTTGGTGCTGGAGGTTAATCCCGATGCAGTGATGGTAATCAAAGAGTACCATCCTGTAGGTTACACTCGAAGCCTATATCAGAAGTATGCCCAGAAGGGGTGAAGCAATTCAATCTTCTTTTCTCCCCGGAGTTCCTCCGAGAGAGCAAGGCACTCTATGATAATCTCTATCCAAGCCGCATCATAGTAGGCTATCCAAAGATTATTGAGCGCCCTGAGTTCGTAGAAGAAAACGAGGCAATCAAGTCTGTAACCAATGTCGAGATGTTGAAAGAAGCAGCCAAGACATTTGCCGCTTTGCTCCAGGAAGGAGCCATTAAGGAAAATATCGATACACTCTTTATGGGCATGAAGGAAGCGGAAGCCGTCAAGCTCTTCGCCAACACCTATCTTGCCCTAAGAGTAAGCTATTTCAATGAATTGGATACATACGCAGAAGTCAAGGGTTTGGATACCAAGGCAATCATTGATGGCATAGGTCTTGACCCACGTATTGGAACCCATTACAATAATCCAAGTTTCGGCTATGGTGGTTATTGCCTACCAAAGGATACCAAGCAGCTTCTGGCAAACTATGCCGATGTTCCAGAGAACCTGATAGAGGCAATTGTTGAGAGTAACCGTACAAGAAAAGACTATATTGCAGATGCCGTGCTCAGAAAAGCTGGCTATTATAGCTATGCCGATGCCAATAGCTATGATGCAAGCAAGGAGCACAACTGTGTGATAGGAGTTTATCGCCTGACGATGAAGAGTAACAGCGACAACTTCCGCCAGTCTGCCATCCAGGGTATTATGAAGCGAATCAAGGCAAAGGGTGCTGAGGTAATCATCTACGAGCCAACCCTGGAGGATGGCAGTACTTTCTTCGGAAGCAAGGTGGTGAACGACATGGATGTCTTTAAGGCTCAGAGCCAGGCCATCATTGCCAACCGCTATGATGCCTGTTTGGATGATGTACAAAGTAAAGTATATACACGAGATATATTTAGAAGAGATTGATTGTATGGCGATAAATCAATTAAAAACAGGTGCAATATTAAATTATGTAGTTTTAGGTCTTAATGCTCTTGTAGGATTAGCCTATACTCCTTTATGCTTCGTATGCTTGGTAAAAGTGAGTATGGTCTATTCGCTTTAGCTGCATCGGTCATAGCATATTTGTCGATGCTTGACTTAGGATTTGGAAATGCAGTAATCAGATATACTGCCAAATTCAGAGCAGAAGGTAAAACAGAAGAACAGTATTATATGTTTGGTATGTTTACAATGCTCTATTCTGTTCTTGGATTTATAGTATTGTTTGCAGGAGTATTATTGTATCAGCATCTTGATTGTATATTCGGACAATCTCTTACCGTAGCTGAATTGGAGAAGGCTAGAGTAATCGTCTTACTAATGGTTTTTAACCTAGCTGTTACCTTTCCTTTGAGTATATATGGAGCAATCATATCAGCTTATGAAAATTTTATTTTTCTTAGAGTGGTACAAATTGCTCGTATATTACTGAATACAGCTGTAATGATAATCCTTTTATCTTATGGATATAAGGCGATTGCTATGGTTGTGGTACAAACAGCATTTAATATCATCACCTTGTTTTTGAATGTTGTATATTGTAGGCGGAAGATAAATATAAAAGTGAAGTTTGGAAAGGTAGATAAGAGATTATTGAAAGAAATTTCTATTTATTCTTTTTGGATATTCCTTAATACAATCATGGATAGAATATATTGGAGTACAGGTCAGTTTGTATTAGGTGCAATGGTTGGAACAGTTGCTGTAGCTGTATTTGCAGTAGCTATTCAGCTTCAGGGAATGTATATGATGTTTTCTACAGCTATTGTTGGTGTTTTCTTACCACGAGTAACTGCGATGGTTACAAAAAACAATGATAAGAAAGAATTATCTGATTTGTTTATTCGAACAGGTCGAGTTCAATATGTAGTTATGGCGTTTATCTTATCTGGTTTTATAGTTTTTGGAAAGTATTTTATTCGTTTTTGGGCAGGTGATGGATATGGCGATGCTTACACGATAGCTTTGTTGTTTCTTGTTCCGCTAACGATTCCTTTGATTCAAAACCTTGGCATTACTATTTTGCAAGCACGTAATCAAATGCGCTTCCGTTCCGAAGTATATGTTATTATAGCTCTGATAAGTTTGGGATTTCAGATTTCACTGGCAAAATATTACGGAGGTATAGGGTGTGCTATGGCTATTGCTGGTGCTTTGACATTGGGGCAGATTATAGTAATGAATATTTATTATCATAAAAAGCAGGGGTTAGATATCATCGGTTTTTGGAAAGAAATTATTCAAATGAGCATAGTTCCATTTTTGCTATGTACTGCTGCTATTTGTGTACTTCATTTTTATCCTATCCTTACATTTAAAAATATGTGTCTTGGAATTCTAATATTTACAGCTTTATATTTACCCTTATTTATGAAGTTGTCTATGAATAGGTACGAACGTAATTTGGTATTAGCTCCTATTAAAAAGATATTCTTGAGAAATGATTAACATAGCGGTAAAATCAAAATGTACTGGATGCTCTGCTTGTGTACAAAAATGTCCCAAGCAGTGCATCTCTTTTGAAGAAGATAGTGAAGGATTTTATTATCCTCAAGTGAAATTATCATTGTGCATAAATTGTGGCTTATGTGAAAATGTATGTCCTGTATTACATCAAGATAAACCTAGAACTCCAGAGATTGTATATGCAGCTAAAAATTCTAATTTGGCAACCCGTCTTGCAAGTTCTTCAGGTGGTATTTTTGCTTTATTAGCAGAAACTATTTTAAGACAGAATGGGGTTGTGTTTGGCGCAAGATTTGATAATGAGTGGAATGTTTTTCATGACTATACTGAGTCGTTAGATGGTTTATCTGTATTTTTAGGCTCTAAGTATGTACAATCAAAGATAGGTAATACTTATAAACTAGCAGAACAGTTTTTGAAAGAAGGTAGAAAAGTTCTGTTTTCAGGAACTCCCTGTCAAATAGCTGGATTAAAAAAGATACTTAAGAAAAGAGTATGATAATTTGCTAACTGTGGATTTTGTTTGTCATGGAGTGCCTAGTCCGATGATATGGAGAGATTATCTGAATGCAAAAATACGCCCTTTGGGCGTCGATGGAAGAAATTTGGTTTCTCAATTATCTCTAAAAGATTTGCCCGTGATAACGGGTATCTCTTTTAGAGATAAACGATACGGATGGAAGAAATTTGGTTTCTCAGTCCGTGCAAAGTCCGCCTCTAAGGCGGACAAAAATTTGGTTTCTCAGTCCGTAGAAGTAACAGATAAAACGTTGCTTTATGAGCCTCATAAGGCGAACCTTTATATGAAAGGTTTTCTTAAAAATTTGTATCTTCGTCCATCTTGCTATGCTTGTCCTGCTAAATGTGGTAAGAGTGGGGCTGATTATACATTAGCTGATTTTTTGGGGAGCTAGTACTTACGTTGGAGACTTTGATGATGATAAGGGATTGAGTGCCGTGCTAGTATATAAGAATAAGGTAAATATAGAGTCTTTTGATATGGGTTTTAAGGTTGTTGGCTTGAATGATATTCTTTCTCAAAATCCTGCAGTCATAAAGTCTTCTAGAATGAAGGGAGGAAGGAATCAATTCTTTCAGCATTACAATAGAGAGCATCAGATAGATTTAATCAATCGATATTCGAAATATACAATAAAGGAAAATATTCGTTACACTGCCATTACACTGTTTGTTAGTTTACATTTGGCAAAATTCATTAAAAGATAATTAGAAAATGAAAAAAGATAGGTGTTCTTACACTTCCCACTTTAACTAATTATGGTGGTATTCTTCAAGCGTATGCTTTAGTTTATGTCCTAAAGAAATTGGGCTATGATGCATGGCTAATTAATCGTCGATGGAATGCAGATAATCATAGTATTTTGCATCGGATAAAAAAAGTATTTTATCATCTTTTTGTAATACGTAAATTCGATAAGTTTTGCGAAGAGTATATTGTGCCGAGAACGGAAGAAATTGATACTCGTGCTAAGATGGATGAAATTAGACAAGCTGGATTTGATGGATATGTTGTAGGAAGTGATCAGGTTTGGAGAATTAAGAATGTGCGTGGAGCTGATTATAACTTTTTCTTAGATTTTGCTAAAGATGATCATGTTAAACGTATTTCTTATGCTGCTTCTTTTGGTGTAGATTATTGGGATGATAACCAGAATCCGGAAAAATCAAGAGCAGAAGTTAAAACTTTACTTCAAAAGTTTGATGCGATTTCAGTAAGAGAGGATAGTGGAGTTAAAGTTTGTAAAGATTGCTTTGATGTGCCAGCTACTCATGTCTTGGATCCTACGTTATTGATCGATAAAGAGGAATATGTAAAGAATCTAGGATTAAAAAGTTCGTAGAAAGAAATATTTAGCAGTTTACATTTTAGACATGACTGAGGAGAAAAAGAAAATAATAAAAAAATCTCATCCGAGTTAGGACTTCCTATTAAATATATAAATTATTCCTCTCTGTTGTGGAAGTGGATGCCATCTTCAATATCAGATATAGTAAAACCGGATGTTAAAGAGTGGATGCAATCTATTTTAGAGGCAGATTATGTTTTGACAGATTCTTTTCATGGTATGGCTTTTTCCATAATCTTTGAAAAACAATTTTTAGTGATTGGTAATGAAAGAAGGGGATTGACAAGATTTGCTTCTTTGTTGAAGTCTTTATGTATAAACGATAATTTGGTGATGGATTTGGATTCAATCGATATTTCTATTGTTGAAAAGAATTTAGATTATTCGGCTATTTTTATGCAAAAAAGAAACTTCAAAAACAATCTGAAAGTTTTATTGTAAATAATATTTAGTTTTGATATTTATATTATGGTTAGATCGAATTTTACTTTTGTTGAACAATAGAAAAAAATGAGAAAATGAAAAGAGAGAGTAACATAGAATTGCTTAGGCTGCTATGCATGTTTTTGATTGTCGTGAATCACATGCTGGGGCATGGCGTGCTATTAGACCCGACTATTGCGGCCGGACCGATGGAGTTATTATGCTATGATATTGGTTCTTCCATTTGGATGCCGGCAGCCTTGGTATTCATACTGATATCGGGCTATTTCGGCATCCATCCCACGATGAAAGGCATTGCTAGATTTGCCTTTGTCTGTACATTTTATTTGGTGATATCCGGATTGATGGGGGGAAAAAGCGTATCCTTATTCTTTAAGACATGCTGCATACTTTCTTCAGCTACAGGCCTCTGGTTTATTAGTGCCTATTTCTATTTATATTGTCTAAGCCCGATGCTAAATGCCTATATGAATACTTTGTCAGTAAGGGATTTTCGAAAGTATATACTTGTGTTCCTGCTGTTTGAGATAGGCATTGGCTGGGTGATGGAAAGCCCGACTTATAACCATATAATCTTGATGATGCTGATATATAGCATCGGTTATTATTTGGGGCACTCAAACGATGAATGGATTCAGCGAATAACCGTAAAGAAGTGTATCCTCGTATGGCTGTTGCCGACGGCGGTTCTCTTTAGCTCGCAATATTTCCACTTGGGGAGACCCTTTAGCAACCTGAGCTACACCAACCCCTTCATTTTGCTGCAAGCCGTGATGATATTACTCATCTTCACGAAATGGAAGATGCCCTATCGCAGCGGCATCAATTATTTGGCAAAGAGCGCACTGATGGTGTATCTCGTTACCTCTAACGTCCATACTCGGGATTATTTTTGCAGAGATGGTGCAGTTCTGCTATACCTCGCTCAACGGAATCCCTATTGTTATTGGTGTTAATCCTGCTTTTTGTTTGCTTGTTTTTCGGATTGCTGCTACTCGACAAGTTGGTGGCAAAAATATATAACCCCTTTTTAATGTGTTAATTCAATGGAAAAAATAATGATATGTATATAGCGTATGTAATCAATGTGGATCTGGCTGTATCCCCCTTCAATGGTATCCGCATCCAGGCTGAGACTTGGGCCGACGAACTTGCGCGGCAAGGCCACAAAGTGGTGAAGGTGAATCCTTGGGAGAAGCAAGAATGGGCGGAGTATGACCTCGTGCACATCATTGGGGCCAACAGAGCCATCGATGACTTGGTGTCTTCGCTGGCCAGGAAATGCAAGAAGATATGCTTTTCCCCTATCATCGACACGATAGAGTCTACTTTTAAGTATCGATTGGCTTCTTTATATGGGCTGCAAGAGATTACGACTCTATTCCGTGAACTATGCCATTAGGGCAGGCATCCCAGTATATTGATCAATGGTTTGTGAGAAGTCATTATGAATTAACTTACGTGAACCAGTCTTATGGCGTTCCGCTCGATAGGATATCCATCATCCCCCTCTCGCCCAGGATACCTATAATAGACCAGTATCCAGAAAAAGGAAGACTTCTGCTTTCATTTGAGCAGCCTGGCCGATGGCAGGAAGAACGTGATGAGATTGGTGCAGGCTGCCATCAAGTATCACTTCAAACTAGTCCTTGCAGGATCCGTAAATTCAGACGCAGCCTTTAGTCCCATCAAGAGTTTGATAGATACCCATGATAACATCTCTTATCTGGGCAGGGTGCCCGATGCCGAACTGTATCATCTCTATGCCAGAGCCAAGGTGTTTGCACTTCCCAGCATCAATGAGGGCGTGGGGATGGTGGCCGTAGAGGCGGCATCGTATGGTTGCGACATCGTGGTTACGGAGATAGGAGGCCCCAAGGAATACTATGGCTCTAGGGCTTTTGTAGTGAATCCATACGATGTGGACGAGATAGGCAAGGCCGTTGTTGCGGCTATGGTGGAAAAGGAGTATCAGCCACAGCTGATGAAGGAAATCAACGAGAAGTATAGTTTTGCCACGATGCGTGGCGCAATTAGCGGAGGAATATAGCAAATGAATTTATTGATTGACAGGGAGTGCCCTCGGTATGTGGTACTTTTGGCCACTCTCAATTTCGTGCTTGGTTTGTATGGATATGAGTTTATTGCAACGATGGGAAATTCCTTTATGACAGGAGGGCATAGCCAGATTGTAACAATCCCTTATCGTGCGGTATGCCTAGGTATATCCTTGTATCTCATTTTCTGCTGCAAGCCCAACTATGTCAAGCTCAAGCCCGTTATCGTTTGTCTCATCATTTATTGGGTGATACTGATCCTGAGGCTTGTGTACGACTTCTATATACAATGGGACTTCGAAATTCGACCCGAGGGAAGGAACAAGGTGTTGCTGTTCTTCCTTTGCATCAACCTGCCCCAGTCGCTGAGTTATGCCCTATCGTGGGAGAAAGTGGATTATGGCAAGGCATTCAAATATCTGGCATTGATGCTAGTCTCGATAGCCGTGTTTAACTTCATATTCAACCCCGCCTTGCTGTTTGGGACTACTATGAACACGGATGAATCTTTGGTTACGTCTGATGGCCGATTGACGGGTGGCGTGGCGCTCAATACGATTTCCTTCGCTCACTGCGGCGTGGCGTTGAGCTTGGTAGCCTTGTATACGTATAACTACGTGAAGGAAGTGAACAAGTATTGGTGCTTGTTTTTCTTCGGGATGGGTGCCTTCATCATGCTGAAGGCGGGCAGTAGAGGACCTTTTGTTTGGTTTACGGTGATATTGCTGATGTATTATTCGTTCAAGGCCAAGCAGATAATCTATGTGTTCCTGATTGCCACCCTGTTTTGCATCGTGGTATACGCATGCAAGGACTTGCTTCTCACGCTGGTGAAAGACGTGTCGCCCGTGCTCTATAACCGCACGATGCTGACATTGGAGAAGGGAAACCTTTCAGGCAGAGACCATAGCTTTGAGTATGCCTTGGAGGTATGGAAGCAATATCCCCTCTTGGGCAGGTATTTCACCTACTATTTCGGCAGCCCAGCCATCCCGGGCTATACGCACAACGTGTTTTTCGATTCCATGATTATGGGCGGCATGGTGGGCGTGGCTATGATGGTGTATTTCTACTGGACGGTAGTGAAGTCGCTATATGTGGCGATGAAATACTCCAGCGCCTTGCTCTGGATTCCGCTAATCATCTTGCAGAAGTACCTAGCGTGCCAGTCGTCCGGGGCATTTTGGGAAACCCCAGCTCTCTCGATGGGATTGGTCAGCGTGGTCTGCCTGCTACCTTATTTTGAAGATAATAGTGATTATGAAGAAAATATTGAGAATGAAGAAAGTTTGTCTAGTGTTCAATGATGCTTCCAGATACCGTGAGGCCATCTATCAATACATAGACCGGGAGTATGATTGCGAATGGTATTTCATGAAGCCCATTACCGATATCAAGGTGATGGATATCTCGAAGCTCGAGAATGCTCGGGAGGTGCCAACGATATTCATACCCTACACTCCGATTTATTATCAGCGTCATATCCAAAGATTATTATGGAAAAAGGACAACCAGTTGTTCTTCATGTTGGGCGACTTGTTCTGCCTTTCCACATGAGTGTTCTTGCTAGAGTAGATTTATATGATACTGGTACTAAAATTTACTTTGGTGAAATGACATTAACGCCTGCTGGTGCAATCTTCCATAGTTGGTCGCAGAAGGCTTTAGATGATATGGTCTCTTTCTATTATAAGACAATGAAAAAATGAAAATACTAAAATGTCTTGCCTGGGTTATAGGTATCAATAAATACATGTATTATCCTGATTTACATGCAGCTGTTAATGATGCAACTGAATTTGCTGATAAGTTAGAACAATTGGGTTATTCTGTTGTAAGAAGTATAGACGATGGGCATAATCAGGAGGGGACATATAAACATGTTTCGGAAAAGCAACAGATATTTCTTGCTAAGATTTTAGAAGATAAAGTTGATGTGGCTCTAGTGTATTTTGCTGGTCATGGATTAATGATTAATAAAGAGGATTGCTTGATTCTCAGCGATACTGATTCCTGCAAAGACGGTATTGTAAAAGCAAGAGGAAACTCCATAAATCTTAATGAACTTTGCAAAGATATGAATGCAAATGGTGATCAAATGAATTTGCTAATCATGGATGCTTGCAGGGTCAAAGCAGAAAATGACAGAGGTTGGGCTGGTAATGACGGATTCGGTAGTTATACAAAACTTCCTTTTCAATCTTTCTTTGCATTTTCTACATCGCCAGAAACTAGTGCCAGTGACGGTAGTATACATAGTCCTTATACTCAATTACTTTTGGATAAGGTGATGGAAAAGGACTTGCCTATAGAGTCTTTATTTAAGTCGATAAGATATGAACTGAGAAAAACAGGAAGAAAGCAAATAGGACAAGAACTAACTAGTCTTGTTTATCCATATAGTTTCAACTATGGTCAATTAGAGGATGGTGCATCTTTAAACTATTCAGAGAATGCGCTAGCTGATGGAAAATATCTTTCTACTAATGGAGCTTTTTTAAAGTGCTTGGAATTGTTTAAATCGTATAATTATTATAAGCAAATTGATGCCATTGATATGTTTCATCAGAATTCAAACAGATGTCAGAAGATGATAAGTTTGTAATTGGTAGGAATATATTGCAAGCTGCAGTTGGTGGATGTTGGAAATGTGAAGAGGAACTGACTTATAGCAAGTTGAAACTTTATAATAATAAAGGTAATAATGCTGTGCTTGATGGTATTTTATATGAGATGTATTTTAACTCTAATAATGAATTTAGAAATCAAAAGGTTAAGGGTATTGGATTTTTGTCTCAAATAGATAAACTCTCTCTCTTTGATGAATTTGAAAACTCTTTTAAAAATATAAGAAAAGTACTCTCAAAGTATCGTGAAACTTTAGAGTATTTGCCAGGAGATAAAGAGCAATATACTGTCAAGGTAAACTTAGAATCGCAAGGTAAAACTGATTTTGATGATACGGTTTGGGAAATAGATAATATCTCCTATAAAGAATGTGAATATATTAGCTAAATTACATATATCTCATGACACCCAAAAAGAAGATTTACGACAAAAATTGTGTGATTATCTTGCGATTCCTAGCTCTAAATTAAAAGTTATCGGTCTCAATGAAGTGGAAGATACTGATATTCTCTGCCCCAAGAATGATATAGAATTACTTTTAGCAACTATTTAGAATTATGAAGAAGTTGTGTGTTGTTGATGTTATGGGTGCCTTATATAGGCAACGCATATACCAGATGTTGGATAGTCAATATGATTGCATTTGGTTATTTGGTAAACCTGAAAGGTGGTATTAAGTCAATGGATTTATCATTGCTTAAAAGAAGTGCATAGAAGCAGATATAAAAAAAGTATTTAAGAGTATTTATATACAAAACGGTTTACTAAAATATCTGTTTGCTAGAAAGGTATCTACTTTTTCTTATGAATGGGGAACCTTTTGGCTTGACAAGCTGGCTAGTACTTTTCCTCTCAAAGCTATTGCCAAATAAGAAAGTATATTTGTGGTCGCATGGCTGGTATGGTAGAGAAGGCTTCGTTAAAAAACTGATGAAGAAGGTTTATTTTGGCTTAGCTGATGGTACTTTTCTTTATGGTAACTATGCAAAAGAATTGATGATAAAAGAAGGGTTTGATGCAAACAAACTTTTTGTAATACATAATTCTTTGAATTATGAGCAGCAACTTGAGTTTAGAAATGAATTATCTCCTTCAAACATTTATTATGAGCATTTTGGAAACAATCATCCTATTCTCCTTTTTGTAGGTAGATTGACGAAGGTTAAGAGAATAGATTTGCTGTTTGAAAGCTTGTCTTTATTAAAGCGTCAAAATAAAGAATTCAATGTTGTTTTAATTGGCTCTGGTTCTGAGGAGGTATATTTGAAAAGGCTTTCTTTGAAATTAGGAATGGCTGATTCTGTGTGGTTTTATGGTGCTTTGCTACGATGAGAAAACAAATGCAGAGTTGATTTATAATGCAGATTTGTGTGTCTCACCAGGAAATGTAGGATTGACAGCAATACATACCTTGATGTTTGGAACACCTGTTGTTACTCACAACGATTTCACAATGCAAATGCCGGAATTTGAGTCGATAAAAGACCAGGTAACAGGAGCATTTTTTGAATATAATAATGCTCAAAGTTTAGCTGAGTGTATTGATAAATGGTTTGAATGTAATTCGGCAAAAAGGGATGTTGTAAGAAAAGAATGTTTCGAGGAAATTGATAATCAATGGAATCCAAATTTTCAGATGAATGTATTAAAACAGTATTTAAAATAATCTAAATGAAGAAAGAAATGTTTCATGTAATTAGACAGACTCTAAGAAGTGCTTATCTTTCTATGATGGGTACTTTTGCAAAACCTGCAGTTGGTATTCATATTATCAGTGGTCATAGAATTGAGGATGAGCTGGAACCGGAAACTTTTAAAAAGTTATTGGGTAATCTTTCAAAGTATGTGAAGTTCATTCGCATAGAAGAAGCCATCACTATGATTGTAAATAAGGTTGAACCAAAGGAACCTTTGGTTGCCTTTTCCTATGATGATGGGTTTATGGAGTGTTATGATGTCTTCGCGCCTGTATTAGAAGAATTTGGTGTCAATGCAATTTTCTTTGTCAATCCAAATTATGTCGAGGGAGATGATGAGTATATTGATAATTTCAATAAAAATATTGTTTTAACGCCTGGAAGAAGACCTATGCGATGGGAGCAAATAAAAGATTTGTCGGATAGAGGTTTTCTGATAGGTGCACATACAATGGATCATTATATGATTAATTCTGATGACACGGAAATCCTTGAATATCAAATAAACACTTGTAAAGGCATCATAGAAAAGCATACTGGTAAACCTTGTGATTATTTTGCTTTTCCATATGGAAAATTGACTCATGCTAACAATAAATCGATAGATATAGCTTGTCAGCATTATAAGTATGTATTTTCTCAGTCTGATTACAAACGATATTTCTCTTTTAATAATCGTGTCATCAATAGAAGACATTATGAAGTATTCTGGCCAATAAACCATGTAAAAATACTTCTTGTCTTGCACGAAGAAATGGTAAAAAGTATAATAGTTCGTGTTTATGAAAAAATACTTTTTCAGATTAACGTAAACAGCTAATTGGGGCGCTAATGTATCGCAGAGGAAATAGGTAGAAGGGCAATGGCTAACGGATGGGAAAGTTATATTGCCTATGGTAGATATATGAATCCATCTGATAGCAAACTAATAAAGATAGGTACCCAATGGGATGTGTATGCCCATTATGCTCAACAGAGAATTTTTTGATAATGAAGGGCTGTGTTCTCAGAAGGCAACACGTACTTTGATTCAACAAATCAAGGAAATAAAGCCTGATGTTGTACAGTTGCATGATATTCATGATCATTATCTCAATTACCGTTTGCTCTTTGAATATTTGAATTCTACTGGTATTCCCCATAGTTTGGACGTTTCATGATTGTTGGGCAATTACAGGACACTGTTTCCATTTTGTTACTAAAAATTGTAATCGATGGAAAACTGGATGTTATGACTGTCCTCTAAAACATAGTTATCCTAATACATTGTTTGATGCTTCACGTAAGAATTGGAACCTCAAGAAAATGTTATTCAAAGGGTGTAATAATCTTACGATTGTAGCTTGTTCTGATTGGATTGCTCAATTCGTTGGTGAGTCTTTCTTGAAAGATAAAAGATTGAAGGTCATTAAGAATGGAATCAATCTTAGTATATTTCAACCAAGAATTGAAGAACAGTCTAATGGCAAGTTTAAAGTACTTGCTGTTTCAAATGTGTGGCATGCAAATAAAAGGATATGATGATCTTTTCAAACTCAGAACCATATTACCAGAAGAGTATGAACTTATTGTTGTTGGCGTTTCGGCAAGCCAACAGAAGAAGTTACCTCTAGGAATTCGTGGAATAAGAAGAACTCAAAATGTAGATGAGTTGGTGAAGTTGTATTCTTCTGCCAATGTATTAATAAACCCAACTTATGCAGATACTTTCCCTACAATAAACCTTGAAGCTTTGGCTTGTGGAACTCCTGTGGTAACTTATCGTACAGGAGGTAGCCCTGAGGCTATTGATTCAAATACCGGTATTATAGTTGAACAGGGAGATGTTGCTGCTATGGCTTCTGCTGTAGTAACCATCTGTAACAAGGGGAAGGAGGCTTTTTTTTCTTCTGTCTGTAGACAGCGTGCTATCCAATATTTTAATAAGGATGAACGCTTTGAAGATTATATTAAATTATACGATGAATTATTGTTAGCATAATCACAAAAAACAATGAAAATCTCTATCATTACCGCTACGTATAATAGCGGGAAGACGGTGGGGGACACATTGAAGAGTGTGCTCGCACAAACCTATCACGACTATGAATTGCTGGTTGTGGATGGGGCTTCGAAAGATAATACCCTGGAGGTGGTAAAGAAGATGGAACCTCTGTTTGAGGGGGAGAATGAGGTATATCAGCGAACCCGATAAAGGGGAATCTATGATGCCATGAACAAGGGCATCAGGATGGCTACGGGGATGTAATCGGTATTCTTAACTCGGACGACTTCTATACTTCGGATGATGCATTGGCTTGCATCGCATGGACACTGGAGAACGAAAAGGTGGATGCCGTGTATGGCGACATACACTATGTGGACGATGAGGACTTGAAGAAATGCGTAAGATACTATAGCTCCAAGCCTTTCAGAAGATGGATGATGAGACTGGGATTCATGCCTGCGCATCCTTCGTTCTATTGCCGCAAGGAGGTGTATGAGAAGTTCGGTGCCTTTGATGCAGAAAACTATCGGGTGGCAGCTGACTTTGAAAATCTGCTGAGACTTATCTTCGTAAATAAAATTAAAACGCACTATATCAACAAAGACTTTGTTACCATGCGTACCGGTGGCGCTTCCAATTCTGGATTAGAGAGCCACAAGCGCATCATGCGTGACCACCTGAAAGCGCTCAAAAAGAACGGTGTGTATTCTAACATCTTCCTGCTGGGATTACGCTATCTATATAAAACAGGTGAAATATTAAAAGTAAATGCTAAAAAATAATAGTATAGATATATGATTCAGCCAATTCATTTTTATTTGTTGGGTGCCTTTATCGTGGCGATGATCATCGCCAATATCGTGTTGCCTAACATCCTCCTTATCTCGCATAAGAAGAGATTGTTTGACATGCCGGACAAGAGAAAGGTGCATCATGCTCCGATACCAAGGCTGGGCGGACTGTCGTTCTTCCCCGTGATGCTGATTACCATGGGTGGTCTGGTGCTGGTGCATCACCTGATGGGGCTGAACAGCGGGTCGCTGCACGGGAGGTGCCTTATGAGTTTTTGGCACTGCTGGTGGGTAGCATGATGCTGTTCCTGGTGGGACTTGCCGACGACCTGATTGGAGGGGTACAAGAAGAAGTTCCTGGTGCAGATAGTGGCGGCATCACTGCTCGTGGCTTCGGGCGTATGGATTAAGTCGCTCGACGGACTCTTCGGAATCTATCAGCTGTCGCCATGGGTGGGCATGCCTTTCACCGTGCTCATCGTGGTGTACGTAACCAATGCCATCAACCTGATTGACGGCATCGACGGTCTGGCTTCCGGACTCTGCGGCATCTCGCTGGTGGCTTTGGCGGGGCAGCACATCTGGCTGCATCTGTTTTCCTTTGCCCTGCTCTGCATTACGGCGCTGGGTGTGATTATCCCTTTCTGGTTCTACAACGTGTTTGGAAATGCCATGAGGGGCAGGAAGCTCTTTATGGGCGATTCGGGTTCGCTGTCGCTGGGCTACATCATCAGTTTCCTGATGATTCACCTGAGCACGGTGGATGTGAGCCCGCATGTGGTGTCTGACTACAACATGGTGTTTGCCTTTACCACGATGCTGGTGCCGTTGCTCGACGTGGTGAGAGTGGTGGGTCACAGACTGAGAAACAGGCAGAATCCGTTCTTGCCTGACAAGAGCCACATCCACCATAAACTGCTGAGATGCGGACTGAGGGTGAGACAGGTGATGGTGGCTATCTGCCTGCTCTCGCTGATGTTCATCCTGCTCAATTTCCTGATGATCGGCCACGTAAACATCACGTATATCCTGGGCATCGACATCGCTGTATGGATAGTGTTCCACCTGGTGCTGGATGTCATCCTACACACCAGGAGGGCGGAAAATGGATATTTAATCCTCTATATTTAAAACTATGCTATTCCCGGCTCTGAGATTCAAAAATGAATCTCTGGGTCGGGATTTTTGCGTTTGTTGGAGAGTAGTGGATGAGTTCGTAACTTTGGCTGCATAAGGGGCCCAATTGTTATATGGTTGGAGAATATCGTGGGTAAACAATCTTCGAAAAGAATACCCTTTATGAAAATATTGTGCTTCTGTAGATGGATAGAAAAAAGCGAATCATGCTTGATGGCGAGAATCTGCTGAAGAAATATACCCATTATGGCCGATTCCTAAAAAGAGCTGAAGAAGTTTCATCGTTTCGATGATGCTTTCTTTGCTGCTGATTCTTATATCTTTTATGATGGTGATTGCCTTACCATCGAGATGGATGGCGTGAAGGCGAATGTGAAAATCAGAAAGAAAGCGAATTTCAAAACTGAGCGCTATAATGCAAAACTGAGTTTTATTCCTTCGGAACGCAATCTGGTTTCGGCTATTCAGAACATTGATAAGGTTTATCGCTCATCTGACTATGATTCGATATTTAATTATCTTCTGGAATATCAGGAGGCGAAGAAGGAATATGATATCAAGCATCCGCTGAGAATTCCATTTGATGATAATATGAAATATTATTATGATAAGGTTACAGTTCTGACAGAATCGTGCTTGAGAAGGTGGGTAGAACGATAGCGCCTGTTTTATGCTTCAAGCGGTATACAGTCGGCGTTGCCGTTGGCTGTGCTTGTGGATTATGTTACCGGACAGGTGGGGAAGATTCGAAGTCGAGCCTTACTGATTTAACGAGTTTGGTGGCAAAGATTATGCTGGATGATGAGAATAAAGAAATCAGTGCGGATGATGTGATTAAGGGGAACTAAGATGTATAAATATAAATTCGCCCAGCTGTATATTGAGGAGCTGGAAGAAAATCTGTTTCCGAAGTCGCAGTTTGCGATGGTGAAAGGAGATTGTGAAGAATATCAAGAAGGCCTATGAGCAGTCGTGGGGGGCAAATAGCTATGTGGTTATGACCACCCATAGTCCGTATGTGCTGACTTCTCTGAATGTGCTGATGAAGGTGGCACTGGCTAAGGAAAAGAAGCTTGATGAGAAAATGAAAGAAATGCTGGAATATGCAATCCCGATTTCATGGTATTCGGCATACTGCATGACAGATGAAGGAAAAATGGAGAATATCGTGGATGATGAATACCATTTTTATCATGGGTGATTATCTTGATTCTCTTTCTGATGAAATATCTGAATTATCTTCTGAACTTGATGAGATGATATATGGGAATGAATAATAGTTTTTGGCAGGTTATCTGGCTGAAAAGGAAGTTAGAAAATGTTCGAAAATCAGTCTGAAGGAGCGTTCGACAGTTTATTTGCTGATTTGTTGAACTGAAAGGTTCTGATGTGGCCTCATGCCGTGAAACAAC
>VOFI01000693.1_pt1 | contig 45876 bp, 39 predicted proteins | sample 5384131 | NCBI WGS metagenome assembly VOFI01 (sample SAMN12384728, study PRJNA508395) | human gut metagenome | isolation source: healthy gut H | host: Homo sapiens
AGCGTTCTTCTATCTATATGGCCCGCCGGATACCGGCAAGAGTCTGTTTGGTACCTTGGTGACGCGACTAATCGGCACGGAAAACTGCGCAAATATCATGCTGAATGAGGTCGGCGCAAAATATCATTGCGCAGAGCTGCAAGGCAAGCTAGCTAACATCAGCTTGGATCAGCCTTCGGTTATAATCAAAGATATTGGACTTTTCAAACAGCTGACGAGCGGCGGCAGCGATGTAGTAACAGCAGAGAAGAAATTTGGAGCACTTGGCCGGCTAGAATCGCGCTTCATTAAATTTCTGTTCGCAGGGAATCATCTTCCCCGTTTGCGTGAGACTGACGATGCCTTCTGGAGTCGTATGGTTCTGGTGCCGTTTGAAAATCAGATCAAGCGGGAAGAACGTGATCCGGATTTGTTAGATAAGCTGCTGAAACGATCTGATTATATCATTGGGCGGGCGCTCAAACATTATCGCAAATTTCTCGATGATAATATGCGTTTCCCAGCATGCCATCGTTCCGAAGAGTTAAAGAATGGTTTCGTTCCGGTCTCTTCCAATGAGAAGGTCCGTATGTTCGTAGACGAATGTTGCGAATTTGTGCCGAATGCTCAGGCAACGACGCATGAGCTTTTTGAGAGCTACTGCAACTTTTGCCTTCAAAACGGATATTCGTCCGGAACGCTGAAAGCATTTTCCCTCATTCTCAAGAACGAATTCCCACTGGAGACTTTCCGTGCCAACTCGCAGCGCGGCTACCGTGGTATTCAGTTAAAGTAAAAAAAATGCGGCTGATCCGGCAAATCCGGCAGCAACTGATGATTTGTTGGATTGGTTCGCATCTAAAGTATACTATAATGATATATTATATATGTATATATGATACCAAGGAGGAAACTATTATGTACAAGGGTTTTGCTGAAGTGGATACCATTCCCAATACCCATAAGCGCCTGCGGGAGGAAGGATACCATGTATCGGTCTGCATGCTGCGCGGCTTAGTTCGCAGCGGTGCGCTGAAAGCCGCATATTCGGGCAATAAGGCACTGCTGTACTATCCGAATGTCATCAAGGTATTGCAGGAGGGTACTGAACCGCCCGAAGCAGTAAAGCGTCAGATTTTACGTCTGATGCAGCAGTAAGAAGCAATGGGGGAGCGTACACCGGTTGCGTACGCTCCCTTGCCATGAGGAGGGATCAATCTGGCAACTATTGAGCGAAAAGAAGGAAAACGTGGCGTAAGCTATCTGATTACCGTACATTGCGGATATGATTTGCACTATCGCAAGATACGGCATTATAAAACTTGGCGTGTTCCAGAGGGGTGGTCGGAAAAACGTGCCGAGCAGGGAAGCACAGAAGATTGCTGTTGAGTTTGAACAGAAAATCCAGCAGGGCTTTCTGATCGACAATAAGCAGACCTTTGCTGAGTATGCGACCTATGTGATTGACTTAAAAAGAGAGGACTGGCGTTAAGCACAGCACGATTCAGTCATATCGTTACTTGATGGGGCGAATTGTTCCGGTGATCGGGTATATGCGGTTGACAGATATTCGTCCGCAGCATTTGAATAATTTTATAAAATGCTGATGGAGAAGGGCGTCCGCAGTAAAAGCTGCGGGTACATACCAAGCTGGATTTAGGCGTATATCTGGAGAAGCATCATATATCGCGCAGTTTACTGGCAAAGCAGGCGCATGTTTCGCATACTACGGTAACGGTAGCCTGCCGCGGACAAAATATCCAGCTGGACAGTGCAGAGCGTATGGCAGAGGCATTGCAGGAACCAGTGGACAAGCTCTTTATTGTCGGTAAGACAATGGAGCCGCTTTCAATAAGACCATCAAGGAATATCATCGCTTTATTCGGGTGGTGCTGGCACAGGCCGAGCGGGAGATGCTGGTTCCATATAATGCAGCAGCGCGGGCAACGCCGCCGAAGGTCAAGCGTAAAGAGGTCAACTACTTCCAGCCGGAGGTATTGGCAGAAATCCTCAAAAGCGTTAGAGGAAGAACCATTGAAGTGGCGCATGATTACGCATTTGCTGATCATAACCGGTTGTCGCCGCGGTGAAATTATGGGCCTGAAGTGGAGTAAAGGTCGATTGGGAGAATCATCGAATCAAGATCGACAGTAATCTGCTGTATGCCGGAGACTGCGGCCTGTATGAAGATACCACCAAGACGAGCAATGTTCGCTATATTCCGCTGCCAGACGAAACACTTCGGATGCTGCGCCGGTATCGCGCTGAACAGAATCAGCTGCGGTTGGTAAAGGGGAGCACTGGAAGGATACTGACTTTGTGTTCACACAGGATAATGGCCTGCCGATGTATCCGGACAGCATTGGTTCATGGCTGACTAAGTTCAGCAAACGGCATAATCTGCCGCATATCAATCCGCACGCTTTTTCGCCATACAGCAGCATCGCTGTTGATTGCGAATGGTATTGATGTGGTGACGGTCGCCAATATGCTGGGCCACAGTCAGGTCAGCACAACGGATAATATCTACGCGCATATTATCGAGGCCGAGCGCACCAAGGCCAGCGAATGTCTTGCTGATGTGATACTGCACACAAAACAGGGATAACCGTCTTGGACTGTATGGTGGTCTGGTTGCGCGTGAACATGGGAAACCCGTCGAAACCTGTCTGAAACAGGCCGGTTTCGGCGATTTCCTTGATAAAACTCGCTTTGAATAATATAATATAACTATGATGAAACTCGCTTTGAATAATATAATATAACTCAAACCAAAGAACGGTATAAGAGCCCTAAGACAAAGCGGAAAAGCTAATGTTGAATATACTGGAGGATGGATAATGGATAAAAAGAGGAACGGATTTGATTGATCCGAAAAAAAGAAATACAAACCGGTCATTTCTTACGAAATAACCGGTTGATCTGGTACGCCAGAAGGGATTCGAACCCCCGACCTTTTGGTTCGTAGCCAAACACTCTATCCAGCTGAGCTACTGGCGCATACAAGATCTATTTTCTTTCGCTGTCGGCGTTTCGCTTTGTCGCTCTCGCTGACTGCCTTATTATAATATCACGGGTGGGACCTAATGTCAACAATTATTTTCAGATTTTTTGAAAGTTTTTTGGAAACCTGTTTTCGGCAAAAACAAAGCCGCCTGTGGGGGAACAGGCGGCTATATACAGCAGAGAAGTTGGAGGTCTGCCATATACCTTATATTGCGTTTTATTCCTGCGGCGGAATGGTATCGAAGCCGATCTGCAGCTCTTCATCGGTGGGAATGTGGTTGCGCATGGTGCCATTGTGATACGCCTCGTATGCTGCCATATCAAAGTAGCCGGTACCGGTCAGACCGAACAGGATGGTCTTAGCTTCGCCGGTCTCCTTGCACTTGAGCGCTTCGTCGATTGCGGCGCGGATGGCGTGGCTGGACTCCGGCGCCGGAAGAATGGTCTCCACCTTGGCGAACTGAACTGCCGCGTCGAATACGTCGGTCTGCTTGACGGAAACCGCCTCCATATAACCGTCGTGGTACAGCTTGGAGAGGATCGGACACATGCCGTGGTAGCGCAGGCCGCCCGCGTGGTTGGGCGCGGGCATGAAGCCGTTGCCGAGCGTGTACATGCGGGCCAGCGGCGTAACCTTGCCGGTATCGCAGAAATCGTAAACATACTTGCCGCGGGTGAGCGACGGGCAGGAGGCCGGTTCCACCGCGATGATGCGCGGGTCAGCCTTGCCGAGTAGCTTATCCTGCATGAACGGGGAAATCAGACCGCCGAGGTTGGAGCCGCCGCCGGCACAGCCGATCACGATATCCGGATACTCATCGAGCATTTCCATAGCCTGCTTGCTCTCCAGGCCGATGATCGACTGGTGGAGCAGCACCTGATTGAGAACGCTGCCGAGAACATAGCGGTAGCCCTCGTGCGTAGTAGCCACTTCTACGGCCTCAGAAATCGCACAGCCGAGCGAACCGCCGGTGGTCGGATCGTGTGCCAGAATAGCGCGGCCTGCCTCGGTCGTATTGGACGGAGACGGCGTTACATCCGCGTCAAAGGTTTGCATGATGGCCTTGCGGAACGGCTTCTGCTCGTAGGAGACCTTAACCATGAATACCTTCAAATCCAGTCCGAAGTACGCGCATGCCTCAGAGAGTGCAGTACCCCACTGACCGGCACCGGTCTCGGTGGTAAGGCCCTTGAGGCCCTGTTCCTTGGCGTAGTACGCCTGTGCGATCGCGGAATTCAGCTTGTGGCTGCCCGAGGTGTTGTTGCCCTCAAACTTGTAGTAGATCTTAGCCGGGGTGTCCAGCGCCTTCTCCAGATTGTACGCGCGGCACAGCGGAGACGGACGGTACAGCTTATACATATCGAGCACCGGCTCGGGAATATCAATGTAGCGGGTGTCGTTGTCCAGCTCCTGGTGCGCCAGCTTTTTACAGAAGATGGGATACAGCGCTTCTTCCGGCAGCGGCTGGTGCGTGCCCGGATGAATCAGCGGGTCCGGCTTTTCCTTCATGTCCGCCCGCAGGTTGTACCACTGCTTGGGCATCTGGTCTTCGGTCAAATAAAGTCTGTGGGGGATCTTAGCCATGGTGATTACTCCTTTGCAGTAATGGAGAATTGATAATGGATAATGGAAAATGAATGTGACGCGCAGAGCGCGTTTATTAAATCATCGCGCTTTGCGCGATACCACAATTCTCAATTCTCCATTTTCAATTCTCAATTTGTTTTACAAAATAAAAAGCTCCTGTCCCAGATTTCTCTTGGGACAGGAGCGAATACGCTCTTGCGGTACCACCCAGATTGACGCAAACTGCGTCCACTCTGCTCACACATCAAACAATGCGCGCTCCCCTGATAACGGGCGGAGTCCCCGTCGCAGTTACTTGGCCGAAGCCGTTCGCCTTGCCCTGCTGAAGTCCATTCACACGGTCCTTGCCTGCCGCAATCACACCGCCTGCGGCTCTCTTGGAGGTTCGGTCTCCCTGCTACTCGTCTTCGTCATTGGTTTGTGTTGGTTTACTTGGTATGGTCACAGTATATTCGCAAAACAGTGGATTGTCAAGTGCGATTTGCGAAAAACAATATATTATTTCTGTTATAAATTCTTATCATGAGAATGAAGGGCGCAGTATCGTCTTTTTCTGCACACTGTGCTATAATGGGTAGCAGAATGAAAAAGCAGAAAAGGACATGAGTGCAAATGCGGGTGATCGAGGGCGAAAACGAACTGCGGCTGACCTGTTCGCGGAGTGCGAGCGGCGGCATTGCGCTTTTGCGGTGCGAAACGCAGGACGATATTGTGCATCTGCCGGATGAGATAGACGGTGTGCCTGTTACCGAGGTCGGCGCGTATGTACTCAGCGAGCGGGCACCCGACTTAACAGGCAAGGACACGTTCGCTGTCCGTATCACCTGCGGCGGCACGGAGCCGAAGCACAATGCGGCGGCTATCCGCACGGTTACGCTCCCGAAGGATGCAAAAAGTGTTGGCAGTTATGCATTTTATAATTGCCGAAACCTTGAACGCATCGAACTGACTGATTCGGTGAGTGAGTTCGGCGGCGGTGCGCTGATGAACTGCATGAGCCTGCGCGAAGTCATCCTGCACGCCGCACCGTCTGCGCCGACCTGCCTGCCCAGGCTGCTCGGCGAGTACGCCGGAGAACTCGATGTGCGGTTTGATGAGCACGCGCGGCTGCTGTTCCCTGAGTACGTCGAGGAACTGGAGGACCTCAGTCCGGCGCATATTTTTCAGCGGCGCATTCACGGTGCAGGATACAGCTACCGCCAGTGCTTTGACGGCGGTGTGCTGAATTTTCGGCAGTATGATGCTGCCCTGAGCGAACTGCTCGAGCGGCACGATTTTTTCGGTCGCGACGCGCGTAGCCGTGCGGCGGCTTGCCGTACCGTTTGTGCTCTCGGATGCCGCAAAAGCGGACTATCTCGCGGTTTTACGCACCCACGGCGGCAATCTGGCGCAGTCCTGCGCCAAGGCAGGCGAGACCGCTGCCTTGACCTTCCTGCTGTCGCTCGGTGTGCTCTCTGCCGCCGATGTGGATGCCGCGTGCACGTCTGCCCGCGAAGCAGAGCAGACGGCAGCGCTGTCCGTTCTGCTGTCAGCCGCCGGCAAAACGCAGTCCAAGGGACGCGCCAAATCGTTTGATTTGTAATTTTCCATTCTCGATTCTCAATTTTCCATTTGAAAGAGGGTGTTTCCATGCAGTCTTCCCGCTGGACTTCTATCGGACGCGAAATCCTGTTTTCCGCCCGCACCGAACTGTACATGAACCTGCCGTTCCTCGATTCCGCGCTGGCGGCGCTGCCTGCGGCAGACGGTTACGATACACCCACGCTCGCTACCGACACGCGCGTGCTGTTTTTCAGCGGTGCATGGCTGGCGCAGCAGTACGAGCGCTCCCGCGCGAACGTCAACCGCGCCTATCTGCACACGCTGTTCCACTGTCTGCTGCGCCATCCCGGAAAGACACGCGGACGCGATGCCGACCTGTGGGATCTGTCGTGCGATATTGCGGTCGAAAGCATGCTGGATTCGCTGGATTACCGCTGCCTGCAGGCGGAAAAGGTGTCAGTTCGGCGGCAGAATATCTACCGTGAACTGCGGGACGAGCTGCCGGTCCTGACGGCTGAGGCGGTCTATCGCCACTTTCGCCGCACGCGGCTGAATTCGTATGACTGTGCCACGCTCATGCGCGTGTTTGCGACAGACGAGCACACGCTGTGGTACAAGGAGGACGACGATCAGCAGGAGCGCCGCTGGCAGCAGCAGGCCGAGCGGACGCAGACCGCGATGGAGACGGTTTTCGCGAACAAGGCGGAAGGTGGTCAGGCTGTGCGGGAGCAGCTTGCCGTTTCCACCCGCAAAACGACTGATTTCCGCGCGTTCCTGCGCCGGTTTGCCGCTCTGCGGGAGGAGATCTCGGTGGATGCGGATTCGTTCGATTACGGCTACTACGCCTACGGACTGCGTCATTTCGGCAATATGCCGCTTATCGAGCCGTTAGAAACGCGGGAGGTGCGGAAAATAGAGGATTTCGTCATTGCCATCGATACCTCGATGTCCACCTCCGGTGAACTCGTGCGCGCGTTCCTCAGCCGCACCTATGAGCTTTGCAGGAGAACACCAGCTTTTTCCGGCATTTCAACCTGCGTATTCTGCAGTGCGACGATCAGCTGCGCTCGGACAAAAAGGTGACAAATGCGCGGGAACTCGCGGAATATATGGAGCATTTTGAACTGATCGGTCAGTCTGCGACTGATTTTCGTCCGGTTTTTGAGCACGTTGACCGCTTAAATGCCGAAGGCGCGTTCCGCCATCTGCGCGGCCTGCTGTACTTCACGGACGGACTCGGCATCTACCCGAAAAAACGTCCGAAGTACGATGCGGCGTTTGTCATGCTCGAAGGCGAAGCCTATCCGGATAAGGTGCCGTCATGGGGGATTCGGGCGGTAATCAGCGAGGATGCGTTATCTGTAGAATGAAAAAGGACGCTTTACGCGTCCTTTTTGCAGTTCGGTTATTTTTCACCCATTCGGCGATCGTCTGCTTGACCTTCTTTATCTGCAGCGGCTTTTTTGCCAGATGGGCATTCATGCCTGCGGCGAGGCACTTCTGTGCATCCTCGTAAAAGGCGTTTGCGGTCATGGCGATGATGGGCAGCGTTTTCGCGTCCGGTCGGTTGAGCGAGCGAATGGTCTTCGCAGCGTCAATGCCGTTCATCACAGGCATCATCACATCCATGAGAACCGCGTCGAAGGTGTCCGGTGGATTGTTCTGCACGATCTCCACAGCCTGTTTGCCATCCGTGACGACGGTTACGGTCGCTCCTTCGTCGGTCAGCAGAATCTGTGCGATTTCGGCGTTGAGCGCATTGTCCTCGACGAGCAGCAGCTTGCAGCCTGCAATGCTGATATCCGGCGCGGCATGTGCGTCCGGTGTCTGCTCGGGAGACGGTGCAATTTCAAACGGCAAAGTGATTACAAAGGTGGAGCCGACACCAAGCTGACTCGTGACCGCAATCGAGCCGCCCATCCGATCGACAAGCTCCTTGGTGATGGTCATGCTGAGACCGGTGCCGTGATAATAGCTGCGCGCGTCCTGCTTTTCCTGCGTGAACGGTTCAAAAATATGGTCAACAAAGTCCGGACTCATGCCGATACCCGTATCCGAAATCGTCCAACGATAGGTGCATTTGCCGTCCTGTTCGCCGAGCGAGTCCGTATGGGTGGTGATTTTACCGCCGGGACGGTTGTATTGGATGCAGTTGCCGTAAATATTGAGGAAAATCTGCCGCAGATGCAGCGGACTGCCGTAAATATACGGGTACGGAATGATGGATTTGTCCTTTTCGTACTCCCACTCAATGCCGGCTTCTTCGGCGCGGCCGATGATAATAGTAATGATATCGCGGGTCAGCTCCACCAGACTGATGCGTTCGTGCGTGAGGACGGTCGTGCCCTCCTCCAGCTTGCTCATCTGCAGCACATCGTTGATGAGCGACAGCAAGTGATTGGCGGAAATCTGCATTTTTTTGTGATTTTCCAGCAGCAGCGCCTTGTCATCAAAGTGGGTTTCGTCCACCTGCAGCAGACCGATAATGCCGTTGAGCGGTGTGCGGATATCGTGACTCATGCGCGAGAGGAATTCGGTTTTGGTGCGGTTCGCAATACGCATTTCATCAAAGGCGGCCTGCAGACGGGCGTTCTCTTGCTCGTCGCGGGCGTGCATCTGCGAGGTATCCTGCAGCAGGATAATCGCCGTGACCATCGGCATTTCGGCATTGATTTCCGGATCAAACATGGTGGTCTGCGTCATCAGCACGGTTTTCTGTACCCAGCGGATAGCGCCGTCATCCTCCTGCACGCAGTACTCCACCGTGATGTGTTTTTCACCGGCGGCAAAGCGCTTGAGCAGACGGGCACTGGTATCTGCCGTGCGGTAGCTGCCGAGTGTTGCCGGTGTGACGCGCTTGCGGTACTCGTCGCAGTAGTCGCGGTAGGAGCAGGGAAGCGGGTAGTCGAGGAACAGCGCCCGGTCCGAATCACTCTTGCCCGCAGGTGAAATGTTGCGCTCGAGGGTGTCGCGCGTGAGGTTTACCGTGTAGATTGTGCCCGCCATATCGAGCAGCGCGTCCACATAGCTGTCGTTCTCAAGGATAGACTGTTTTAGCTGCTCGTAGTACAGCGTCAGCTGCTCCTTCGGGTCGATGGCTTGGTCGGCGTTCAGCCGGATGGTCTCGAACGCGAGGATAAAGTGGTGCAGCACACCGGCTTCATCCCAGTCAATCGGAAGAACGGTCAAACGGCTGTAGCGGCTTTCCTCGGCCGCGTTGTACTGCAGTTCAAGGGTATCCTCTGCGCTGTGCAGGCTGCGCTGCAGTACGTCAAGCTGCAGCGCAGAACGGACGCGGCTGCGCTCGCTTTTAGCAGCCTGTTCCTCGGCAATCTGCTCGACGGCGCCGGTGTAGCTGCCGTCCGATGCCAGAAAAAAGCTCTCGCACGCACGGATGGTGCGGTAGGTATCCAGACGCGCATCGCAGTACAGGCAGTCGGAAAAGCTGCGGTGCAGGCGGTTAACCTGCTTCAGCAGCTGAAAATCCAGCCGCTTTTCGGCGGCGGCTTCCTCGCGCTTGACGTGGTTTTTGTTGATGTACATGTTTTTGTCCGCAAGGTCAAACAGATCGCGCATATTGCTGTCCGGATTGTCCGATGCAAGCGCAAAGCCGACTGCATAGCTGAGCGGTGTATCCGGATGCTGTCGGGACTCCTCGGCAAGCTGTTTACGGACATGGGAGAGCAATTTCTGCAGCGCATCAGCATCCGGTCCGTGCGTTATTGCGAGGAACTCATCGCCGCCTGCACGGCCGACAAAATGCTCCTCGGGCATGGCCGCACGCAGCGCGACCGCAAATCGCCGGATGTATGCGTCACCGGCCTCATGGCCCATGCTGTTGTTGATGCGGCGCAGATTATTCAGGTCAAAGCTGCACACGCCGGTTTCTGGCGCAGGCGGCGTCGGATTGTCGAGCAGCTCCTCGCACTTGTTCTTGTTGGGCAGGCCGGTCGCGGCATCCAGATAGACCTTATGCTGCAGAGCGCGGTTCATCGCAGCCGTGTGCAGCGCCTGAAACAGCTGGTAGCCGATCAGCAGCATGAGCACAACGATATCTGCGGTGATGTACTTCTCCAGAGCGGAAAGCGAGGTTGCCTTGCGCTGTGAGTACGCCTCCGCCAGACCGGTCGCGTCGTCGCAGATGCCGAAAAAGGTTTCGCTGATGGGAATGATGTCCGTGTTATTTGAGCCGACTGCGCGCACGCGGCCGATCTCCTGCTTGAGTGCTTGAAAATAGTCGTCCAGCTCCTGCATTTTGCTTTGGAAGGCGTCATCGTTCAGCCGCACGAGGCTGAGCTCGTCGCTGCCGAAGCGCAGTCCGGCGATCAACGCGTCAATATCTGCGATCATGCCGTCCTGCGGCTGACCAGAGATTTCCAGCTTGACGATACGCTGGGTCTTGCCGCGCACGAGTCCGGCGTAGTTGATGATACGCGCGGTGCCCTGAATACCGGAAACGAGGTTCATCATCCAGACAATCAATATGGCCAGCACGACTGCCAGCGCGCCAATGGCGGCGTTGACGATGCCGGTGCTTTTCTTTTTGGGGTTGCCAGCCATGTGCAATGACCTCCTTGCAGGCTGTCGAATTTTGTCGAACAAATTAGACAGGTGAGAAAGTATATATAAAATCATTATATCGTGAAAAGGGAACAAATGCAATGACAGAAGCGGAGAATCACGCGCTTCACAGAGATATCCACAGACTTGTGGATACATTGCCGATTTTGTGCTATAATGCAGAAAAAGCAATCGGAGGAACAGAGGATGAAGCTGCGTTATATGATTATCGGTGCCGGTGGCGTTGGCGGACCGGTAGGCGCGTATTTGAGCAAATCCGGTGCGGATACCACACTTATTGCACGCGGAAAGCATCTTGCGGTCCTGCAGGAGCACGGCTTGACGCTTGTATCCGGAGAAAATGAGCGCGAGAGCATTCCGGTCAAGGCAATCGACATGGATGGCTTTCTTGCCGCGAGGGAGCAGGGCGCTCCCGCGCCGGATGTGATTTTCGTGTGTGTCAAGGGATACTCTCTCGCGGATACCGTGCCGTTCATCCGCAAGGCAGCAGGCAGGGACACGGTAGTTATTCCGGTGCTCAACATCTACGGCACGGGCCGTGCCCTGCAGGCGGAGCTGCCTGAGCTGCTCGTCACGGACGGCTGCATCTACATTTCGGCCAACAGGATTGCGCCGGGCGTCATTCAGAAGCACGGTGCGATCTGCCGTATCGTGTACGGACTGCCGAGCCACAAGACCGATCATCCGGTGCTGCAGCAGGTCGAGACTGACCTCAAAAACGCCGGAATTGACCCGGTTTATTCTCCGTATGTCGAGCGCGACACGCTGCTCAAATTTGCGTATGTGTCGCCGAATGCGGCCTGCGGACAGTATTATCACGCGAAAGCTGCGGAAATGCAGCATCCGGGCGAGGTGCGCGACAGCTTTGTACGCCTGATAAAAGAGGTCGTTGCGCTGGCGGACAAGATGGGTATTCCGCTGGAGAGCAGGCCGGGGGAGCTGGTCGAGCGCAACCTGCGCATTCTGGATGTGCTTGCACCGACCGCGTCTACCTCTATGCAGCGCGATATGGAAGCCGGCAAGCAGTCCGAGGTGGATGGTTTGATTTATCAGGTTGTGTGTCTGGCGGAGCAGTACGGCGTGGATGTGCCGGATTATCGTAAAATCGCAGAGGCGGTAAAAAAACAGACGGAAAATAAGTGAAAACGGCAAAGACCCGGAATCTTCCGAAAAGATTCCGGGTCTTTGCGCTATAGGTGGTGATGCTGTTTCGACTGTCATTGTAAACAACGACAAGAAATTTCACTGCACACCGTCCGACGGACGGTGACATTCGCAATCCTTTTCGAGCGCCTGAAGCTGCTGCTCCATGGTTGGCACCTCACACTTGCCGGTGCGGATGGCTTCGCGCACGACTTCGGGTGTGGCGGGCACCTTATTGATGCGCACGCCGATGGCACGCGACACAGCGTTGAGAATCGCCGGTGTGACGGGCACGGTCGCAACCTCGGAAATGCCTTTCGCGCCGAACGGGCCCTGCGGCTCCGGGTCCTCGATTAAAATAATCTCGTAATCCGGCGTATCCTCGGCACGCGGCAGACCCAGCTGACGGTACAGCGTCTTGACCGGATAGCCGTTTTTCGTCGGATATCCCTCGGTCAGTGCATAGCCCTGTCCCATCGAGCACGAGCCGTGCATCTGACCCTCGATGATATGCGGATTGATGGCGCGGCCGACATCGTGCGCCGCGATGATCTTGAGCAGCCGGACCTTGCCGGTTTCTTTGTCCACCTCGACAATGGCGGCCTGCGTGGCATACGCATACGCCGGAAAATTGCGGTATTTTGCACCGCGCTGCTTTGCACCCTCAAAATCACCGATGGCGAAGCACGGGTCGGATGCATAATAGTATTCCGCGCGGCGTTCCTCGCCCGGCCGCCACGGACGGCTGTCTAAATCCTGCTTGAGCTTGACGCACGCCTCATATACCGCCCGGCCGCCGCACAGCGTCTGCCGCTCGGAAACCGATTCGCCGGTCGGGATGGTCAGCTCGGTGTCGCCGTTGGTGATGTAAATATCCGCGATATCCATGCCGAGCGTTTCCGCCGCGATCTGCGTCATGGCAGTACGGAAGCCCTGTCCCATATCCGTGCCGGAAACGATCATGTGCAGCTGTCCGTCGCCCTGCAGAATCAGCCTGCACGCACCGTCATCGGTGAAAATACCCTTGCCGACGCCTACATTCTTGAATCCCGAGGCCATGCCCCAGCCGAGCACCTTGCTGCCCTTGGGATATTGTCCTTCGTACTCCTTGAGCGCCTTTTTCAGGCTTTTTTCGCACTGGTTGATGGTATCCATCATACCCATGCTGTATTTGAGCACCTCACCGCCGACCGAGGTCGCACCCGGATAGACGGCATTGCGCCGGCGCAGCTCGAACGGGTCGATATCCAGCTTTTCCGCCATCATGTCCATCGCAGTTTCAATGGAGATCGCCGCCTGATTGATACCGTAGCCGCGGAACGCGCCGCCCTGCAGATTGTTATTGCGGATCGCCGAGCCTTCCACCTTGACATTGGGAATGATGTACGGCCCGCCGCTCATCAGCGCGCCGGTCATCAGCGTGCCGTAGCTTTCGCACTCGTACGGTCCGCCGTCTGAGAACATGCGGCAGTCCAGATACTGGAACTTGCCGTCCGGCGTAGAGCCAATCTCGTAATCCGTATGGTAGCCGTGGCGTTTGGTGGTGAGGATCAAATCCTCCTTGCGCGTCAGCGTAATCTTGACCGGCTTGCCGCAGGCATGAGCGGCAACAACCGCCGGTGCTTCAAGAAATGAGTCGCATTTTTTTACCGAAGCCGCCGCCGAGCGGCGTCACGATAACGCGGATATCCTCCTCCGGCTTGTTCAGAATCTTTGCCAGCATACTGCGGATTTCAAACGGCGCCTGTGTGCAGGAATAGAGGATCGTTTTGTCGTCCTGCACCATGCCGATAGCCGAAACAGGCTCCATGCAGGCGTGCTCCTGCGGCTCAATATCCTTGGAGACGTTGAGCTTGACAATGTCCGTTTCGCTGCTTTGCCTGCTCCACATCGCCGCTGACGCGGCCGGTGTGCACGATGAAGCTGTTTTTGCGGTAGCCGTCCGCCATGGTGTAGATACCGGGCAGTTCTTCATAGTCGATTTTGACCAGCTTGACGGCCGCTCTCGCGTGCGCCACCGTATCCGCGACAACCAGCGCCAGATGGTCGCCGAGGAAGTTCACCTCGTCCGTGCTGAACACCGGCTGTTCGGGTGTCCATGTGCCGATTTTGTTCATGCCGGGCACGTCAGCCGCCGTCACGATGCGGACCAACGCCCTCCGCCTGTTCGGCGGCGGAGTAGTCCACCGCGTTGATCTTTGCGTGCGGCGCCGGCGCCCAGACAAATGCACCGTGCAGCAGGGTATCCGCGCCGATGTCCTCCGCGGTGTAGTCGTCGCAAAATTTCAGTTTGCCGCCGGTCTTGTCCATGCCGTCCACATCCCAGACCGACTTACCGACCGCGGAACCGGTGATTTCGGGCACGACCTGATTTTCACCAACCACAATAACCGTGCTCTCGTGGTCGCGGAATGTGTCGATAGACGGGTCCTCGCCGCGCAGGCGCGCCGCTGCCAGCTTGACGGCCTCGATGATCTTGACGTAGCCTGTGCAGCGGCAGTAGTTGTTTTTCAGCCCGTCATAGATGGCAGGCTCGTCCGGTGCTACATTGTGCAGCAGCAGCGCCTTTGTCGCCATCACCATGCCCGGTGTGCAGAAGCCGCACTGCACGGCGCCGACATCGAGAAACGAGCGCTGAATGGTTTGCAGCATGGTGTCATGCGGCGCATTTTCGATGGTTTCGACGACTTTGCCGTCCAGTCGGCGCACGAGCGTCACGCATGAGCGCGTCAGCTTTCCGTCCACGAGCACGCTGCATGCGCCGCAGTGACCGGTGCTGCAGGCTTCTTTTGTGCCCTTCATGCACTTTACATTGCGGAGATATTCGAGCAATGTGCGGTTTTCGCCGTCTTCTATTTCAATTTGTGTGCCATTGAGCGTAAATCGTAGCATAGGATTTCGCCCTCCTGCCGTTACTTGATTTTTGCTTTGATGCGCATGAAGCGTCTGTGACCGGAGTCAAGCGCCTCGTAAAAGTCCTCGCTGTCCTTCGGGTCGTCCTTTGTCAGCTTAGAGACCACATACATCAGCACGAACGCGGTCGCCAGACCGATCGTGCCGTACCACCATAGCCGAGATCCCAGACGAAGAAGGTCAGGCAGATGATGATCGCACCGACCGAAATCGAGGTGATAGCGGCTTTTCGGGTTGCCCACTTGCAGTAAATGCCGAATACCAGCGCCGGGAACAGCGATTCGACCAGAGAATCCGCGAAAATCATCAGATTGTAGACGTATTCCCAGTGCATGAGCGATACGGCAACCGTTACGGCACCGAACAGCAGAATTACCACGCGGATAACCGAGGTTTCGGATGTCTTGAATTTGCAGTGACCGATACCGACCAGCAGGTCCTTGTAGATGATAGAGGACATGACCATCAGCAGCGCATTTGCGGTGGACAGACCGACCGCCAGTACGCCGATGAGGAACACGATCATCAGAATCTGCGCGAGCAGACCGTGCGTGCCCGCGATGATGTTGCACATATACGGGATAACCAGTTCGGTTTCCGAGCTGGTAAGGTCAGGCATGGCAGCCAGCGCGACCAGACCGATGAGCATTGTGCCGCCCCAGACAATGAACTGCAGGAACGGTGCAAGGAACGCCATCTGACGCTGGTCCTTCAGACCCGCGCTGTAATAGCCGGAGCGTACAAAGACCTGCGGCAGCAGCAGCGTGTAGCCGAATGCACACGCAAGCGGATAGCTGACGCGCGACGGATAGGTGCATATGCCGATCGGACCCGGATAGGAGAACCAGTCCGGTGTCTGCACGCGGACGGTCTGGAATGCCTCGATGATCGAGCCGTTGAATACGATCTTGAGCGTTACGAAAATAATTGCCCACAGCGCCAGAATGAAGAACCAGCCCTGTACAGCATCCGCCAGTGCGGTGGATTTTACGCCGCCGAGCATGACGAATACCGTCATGATAATGCCGCAAATGAGCGTAAACGTCTGCGAGGATACCGCGCCGCCGGTGGCCACCTCAGCTGCACGTCCGCCGGCTACCAGTACCGCCGAGATAAACGGCACGGCGCAGATAATATAAACAATGTCGATGATAACGGTCAGCGCCTTGGACTGATAGCGGCAGAAGAAGAAATCCGCCGGGGTGGTGAAGTGCTTCTGCTGGTTGACCAGCCATACCTTGGTCATCGTGAAGTAGCAGATGATCGGGAACATGGAGTAGATGCACATCTCTGAGAAGAAGTAGCCCAGTCCGTAGCGGTAATACGCGCCCGGGCCTGCGAAGAACACCCATACACTCATGCACGAGGCGATGTAGTCATGACCATGACCGGCCACTTGAACCGGCCGCCCTGCAGATCGACCTTGCCTGCGTCACGTTTTTCCTTCCATGTGGTGTAGCGTGCGATAGCGATCAAAAAATAGAAAATATGCCGCAAAAACGATCCATACCGTTTTGCCTGAAAGTAAACCCTGTGTTGTCATTTTTCTCTGTTATCCTTTATTTGTCCGATTCTTTTTGCGTTTCGGAAGCGGCAGGCGGCAGGCGTATTATCCTCAGCCGTTTCTTTTCCTGTTCCTCATCCTCAATCAAAGGATATTCCTTTTCGGTCTCGCTTGCAGCCGATATACACGGACAGCACCGTGCCGACAAAGCTGATCAGGCCGTGTGACGATTTGCAGGCCGTTTCGCTTTTGCCGTAGGGGGGAATCCCGGGAAATTATAGAATACCCAGAAGAACAGCACAGACGCCAGCCAGATTTTTCTCTGTTCTGCCGATTTTCATTTTGTGTCACCTTGTTTTCTTGTTTATATGTAATTTCAGGTATGCATTTAGTCCTGAGAGCGCCACTCGTCGAGCAGCGCATCCGAATCCACGACAAGTCCCAGATGCAGCGAGATCATGCGTAGCGCAGGCTCTTCGAGGTGCTCGGAGCCGCGGGTCAGGTCGCGCGGCACGACGACGCGGAAATCGCGGTTTGCGGCATCGAATGCAGTGTTGATAACGCAGCAGTCGGTCATGCAGCCGGTGAGCACCACGCGGCGGATGCCAAGGTTGCGCAGCAGCAGCTCCAGATCGGTCGGATAGAACGCGCTCAGGCGCTTTTTGGTCGTCACCATATAGTCCTCGTCGTGTACATCGATGGACATTCTGTTCCAGCGTGTGCCTTCGATGGCGTGCTCTGCGATGTTGGGAATCTCACCGACCGTAACCGGAAACACCATGCGCCACGCAGACGGAAACAGTTTTTCGTCTGCGCCGCCCTTACGCAGCGTTGAGCGGACATGGATGATCGGCAGACCGAGCGCGCGTGCTTCGTTCATGAAATGATTGAGCGGTTCGATGATCTCGAGTCCTCGCGGAGACGGACATGGACAGTCCGGGTCGGTTGACAGGTGTCCATCGTGCATGTCAATCGTAATGACAGCCGTATCGCGGCGATTAAGGAAAACCTGCTGTAATTGCTCCGGAACCTCCTTTTCGATGCTGTCAAAGTATGCTTTCATTTGATTTTTCTCCTTCCCGGCAAAACGCCGCAGCAATCTGTGCGGCGCTGTCAATAGCGGTATTGGAGTTATTATAGCACATGTGTCATGACATGTGCAAATGTTTTGGTCGGGTTGGGGGAAAAGATCGTGAAGGGATGGAGACTGGCGATGCTGGATGGGAGGGAGGCGATGCGGCTATCTGTGTCGCTCAAGGCGGTTGTGTATTTTGACCTATTTCAATTCACGCTCCCGCGAAGGGAGCGACGCAACTGCTCCGGCGGCGTGTCACGCTTTTGCAGATTTCAATCCACGCTCTGGTGCCGCGCGGCATATCGCTCTGCATGAACTGCTCGGTACCCAATATGCCTGCCAAGAAGACCACTTTGAATTACAGCAAACTGCTGAAAATATCAGTTAAATCCCATAGATTTTACTGACTTGATTTATACAAAACTGGCAAAACCGCCAGAAAACAAAATTCCTACAATTCCGAGGTTGACACTGGGGATTGACTGTGTTATTCTATAACCAACAAATCCAGTAGGGAATCGGAAGGGAGCGAGCAAAATGTTCATCGTAAACGCACGAATGTCGGGTCGAATGTGTATGAACATGCTGTATTATGCTCAGATGCTGCCTGACCGACAGAATACGAAATTACTTTGAACCGGCTTGCCTGACGCTGCGCGTCCTTGCGGATTCATTGCATTTTCTGAAGCGGGGAGCTACGAGCTTCCCGCTTTTTTGCGCATTTAAGAGGAATAAGGAGGAATTTTCTTGATAGAATTGTCACATATCTCGAAGGAGTTTGTGAGCGGCAAGCGAACCGTTCATGCGGTGCAGGATGTTTCGCTGACGATTGACAAGGGCGAAATTTTCGGTATGATCGGCTTTTCCGGTGCGGGTAAATCGACGCTGGTGCGCTGCATCAATCTGCTCGAGCGGCCGACCTCCGGCAAGGTGATCGTAGATGGTCAGGATATGCTGTCGCTCTCGGCAAAGGAGCTGCGGCAGGCCCGCAAGAAGATCGGCATGATCTTCCAGCACTTCAACCTGATGCCCTCGCGCACCGTAGCCGGCAACGTAGCGTATCCGCTGCGCGGCAGCGGCCTTTCCAAGCAGCAGATTGCGGAAAAGGTACAGCGCCTGCTTGATCTGGTCGGCATCGGTGATAAGGCGGAGGCGTACCCCAAGCAGCTGTCCGGCGGTCAGAAACAGCGTATAGCAATCGCTCGCGCACTGGCCAACGACCCGAATGTGCTGCTCTGCGACGAGGCCACCTCGGCACTCGATCCGCAGACCACCAAGTCGATCTTGCAGCTGCTCAAGCACCTGAACGAAACGCTCGGCATCACGGTCGTTATCATCACCCACGAAATGGCGGTCGTCAAGGAGATCTGTCACCGCGTAGCCGTTATGGAGCACGGCAAGGTGGTCGAATCCGGCGAGGTGTTCAACATTTTCGCCAACCCGAGAGAGGACATCACCAAGAACTTCATCCACACGACATCCAATCTCCGCAAGATCGAAGAACTCATCGCGGAGGATTCGCCGGTCGTCAAGCTCAATCCGGGCGAGCTTATCGTGCGCCTGAGCTACATTCAGCGCAATGTGTCCGAGCCGCTCATCTCGACCGTATCGCGCAAGTTCGATATTGTGCTCAACATCATCTTTTCGGATATTGCCATCGTGCAGGATGCGCCTATCGGCGGCACGGTAGCCATCATCAGCGGCGAGCGCGAACAGATCACACAGGCAATCGCATATCTCAGTGAGAAAAACGTAGGAGTGGAGGTCATCAAGGATGCAAGAGTTTCTGAATAACATCATTCCGAATGTAATGGCAAAGCTGCCGGACTTCTACGCGGCCATCGGTGACACGCTGCTCATGGTGGTCTGGTCGGGTGCAATCTCGTTCGTGCTCGGGCTGACGCTGGGCGTGCTGATCACGGTCACCAAGCCGGGCGGCATTCTGGAAAACAAAATCGTCTATCAGATTCTGGACAAGCTGGTCAGCCTGTTCCGTTCCATCCCGTTCATCATCCTGCTGACGTGGGTAATGCCGGTTTCCCGTGCGATTATGGGCACGGCCATCTATGTTCGGGGTGCAATCGTTCCGCTGGTATTCGGTGCGGTGCCGTTCTTCACCCGTCAGGTGGAGAGTGCGCTTGCCGAGCTGGACGGCGGTCTGATCGAAGCGGCGCTCTCGATGGGCTCCACACCGCTGGAGATCATCTTCCGCGTATACCTGAAGGAAAGCGTAGCCGCCATCGCGCGCGGCACAACCATCACGGCGATCAGCCTACTCAACCTGACCGCAATGGCCGGTGTCGTCGGTGCCGGTGGTCTGGGCGACTTCGCCATCCGTTACGGCCACGACCGCAACATGCTGGCCGTTACCAACGTCACTGTGCTGGTCCTCGTTATCATTGTTTGTATTATGGAGTTCGTTGGCGGCAAGGTCGTCAAGAAGAACACGCATTAAGGAGTGTCTGACATGAGTATTTCCAATCGCAAAGTTGTTATTGTCGGTGCGGGCCATGTCGGCTCCCATGTCGGCTACGCACTGATTTCGCAGAGTTTGGCAGACGAGATTGTCTACATTGACTCCGATCACGCAAAGGCAGTCGCACAGGCGTTCGACCTGACCGATGCGACCAATTACCTTCCGGTTCGCACCAAGGTCACCGCAGGTGACTACAGCGATGCCAAGGACGCACAGATTATGATCATTTCGGCAGGCCCGCTGCCGACCGGCAATCAGACCCGCATGGATACGCTGGGTCAGACCATCGCCATCCTGAAAGATGTAACAAAATCCATCAAAGAATCCGGTTTTGACGGCATTATCGTAAATATCTCCAATCCGGCGGACGTTATCACGCATTACATTCAGCACACGCTGAACTGGGCGCCGGAACGCATCTTCTCCACCAGCACCACGCTGGACTCCGCAAGACTGCGCCGCGCCATCGCACAGGAAACCGGCATTGACCAGAAATCCATCACGGCCTACGCGCTCGGCGAGCACGGCGAAAGCCAAATGGTCGCATGGTCGGCTGTCACCATCGCGGGCAAGCCGCTTTCTCAGTGGCGTGAGGAGTATCCGGACACCTTCGGCAAACTCGACCTGGATGCGCTTGCTGACGCAGGCCGTGAAGGCGGCTGGACCATCCTGCGCGGCAAGCAGTGCACCGAGTTCGGCATCGGCGCTTCTGCCGCAGAGGTCGTTCGCGCCATCTTCTACAACGAGAACCGCGTTCTTTCGGTTTCTGTTCTGTTGGACGGCAAATACGGTCAGCACGATGTGTACGCCAGCGTGCCCGCTATCGTGGGTCGCGACGGCATCGCAGAGATCATTGAGCTGCACCTCACCCCGGAGGAGCAGGAGAAGTTCAACGCATCCTGCAAGACCATGAGCGAGAATTATCAGCTGTCGCTCACTCTCTAACATCAGTTAATTAAAAAGTTCACATCATAAACGGAGGTAATCCCAATGAAGCTCAAAAGAATCATCGCACTGTCCCTGTCCGCAGCAACCCTCGCCCTGTCCCTGACCGCCTGCGGCGGCTCAAGCAGCGCAGCTTCCGATAATGCACAGGCATCCGACAGCAATTCCGGCGATGCCGTAACCGTAAAGCTCGGCGTAGTCGGCAGCATCTACGAGGATCTGTGGACCCCGGCCAAGGAAAAGCTGGCTGACGAGGGCATCGACCTTGAGTTCGTACAGTTCTCGGACTACGTTACCCCGAACAACGCACTCGCTAACGGCGAGATCGATCTGAACGCTTTCCAGCATCGTATTTACCTGCAGAGCGAGATCGACAACTACGGCTACGAGATCGAGAATATCGGCAACACCTTTATCATCCCGCTGAACCTGTACTCCGACAAGGTTAAGTCGGTTGATGAGCTTAAGGACGGCGACACCGTAGCCATTCCGGACGATGTAACCAACGGCGGCCGTGCCCTCAAGGTTCTGGAAGCAGCGGGCCTGATCAAGCTGAAGGACAGCGCCGAGTTCAACCCGACCATCGACGACATCGAGACCTACAACACTAAGATCACCATCGAGGAGCTGAAGGCTAACGTAATCCCGTCCACGCTGGCTGACGTTACCGCAGCTGTCGTAAACGGCAACTACGCACTGGATTTCGGCCTCAAGACCGAGGATGCCATCTACAAGGATGACCAGCTGGACATCGAGGAGTACTGGAACCTGATCGCAGCGCGTTCCGCTGACCTCGAGGATGCAGACAAGCTGGAGACTTACAAGAAGGTTGTTGCAGCATTCCAGTCCGACGAAACCGAGGCAGGTATTCAACGACCAGTTCGGCGGCTACTTCATCAAGGCAGGCTGGGATCAGGATCTGCTGGCAGACAAGTAATTCATAATCGTTCCCAATGCCGCCGGAAACAACCGGCGGCATTCAATCTATCAAATGCAGTGTTATATCGGATTGGGTTTTTCGCGCGTAAGCGCGCATTTGATAGAATTTGTGAAACAAATTCATAAAAACGGGGAGCATGTATCACCGTTTTTATACTTTAAGAGGGAGAAAGTTTCTGTATAGGAACTTTCGGACGACTTTGGAACGGCCCACGGTCCGTTCCTCTTGTCGGCGAAACTGTAGTTTCGCGACAGGAATTGGCAGGAGGAAACAGCAATGGAAGTAAGCAAACAGGCTTTGCAGAATATCATTTCGGATGAAGACCGTCTGCTTTTCGCAGAAAACATTCCGGCGGAATACCTGAGCGATGCGCTCGGCCGCCGCACCGGCACGGCGGATGCGCTCGTGTTCGCGCTCTCGACCGAGGAGGTCAGCGGCGTGCTCCGGTACGCCAACGAAAACGGCATCCCGGTCACGCCGCGCGGCGCGGGCACCAATCTGGTAGGCTCGACAATTCCGCTGTTCGGTGGTATCATTCTGGATGTATCCCGCATGAACCGCGTGCTCGAGCTGGACCGCGACACGATGACGGTCACCGTCGAGCCGGGCATGCTGCTCAAAGATCTGCAGGCGTATGTCGAGGAGCGCGGCCTGTTCTATCCGCCCGATCCGGGCGAAAAGGCCTCGAGCATCGGCGGCAACATCAGCACCAACGCGGGCGGTATGCGTGCGGTCAAGTACGGCGTAACACGTGACTATGTGCGCGGGCTGGAGGTCGTTCTTGCGGACGGCACGGTGCTGCAAGTCGGCGGCAAGCAGGTCAAGGATGCGAGCGGACTGTCGCTCAAGCACCTGCTCATCGGCCCGGAGGGCACGCTGGCCGTTATTACCAAGTGCCTGCTGCGCCTGCTGCCCAGACCGGAAGCCTCGGTGAGCGTGCTCGTGCCGTTTGCCGACCTCGGCACGGGTATCCGCAGCGTGCTGACGATTTTGCAGGCAAATGCCAACCCGACCGCAGTCGAGTTCATGGAGCGCAAGGTGGTCGCGCTCGGCGAGAGCTTTTTGCAGGGTGCAGTATCCGCGTCCGGATGCCGGTTCGTACATTCTGCTGACGTTTGACGGCCACGAGAGCGAGGTCAACGCGAATATCGAGCGCGTGCGCCGCCTTGCGCTCGACAACGGCGCCATCGACTATATCGTGCTGCGCAGTGCTGGAGCAGGCCGCCGACATCTGGAAGGTGCGCGGTGCGCTCGTCATGGCGGTCGAGGCCGTGTCCGAGCAGGAGCCGGTGGACATCGTGGTGCCGATCAGCCACACGGCGGATTTCGTTCGCTACATCAACGAGCTGGAAGCATCCTCAGGCGTGCGTATGATCGCGTTCGGTCATGCGGGTGACGGCAACGTGCATCTGTGCGTGGTGCGCGACGGCCGCGACCAGCAGACCTGGGAGCGTGAGCTGCACGACAACATGGAGCAGGCTTACGCTAAGGCGTATTCTTACGGCGGCGTAGCCTCGGGGAGAGCACGGCATCGGCATTTCCAAGCGGTCGTACTTCCTGCGGGAGACCGCGCAGGAGAATCTCGCCGTGATGAACACGATCAAGACCGCCCTCGACCCGAAACATACACTGAACGACCAGAAATCTTACATTGTGGGAGGAAAATAACCATGCAGAGCTTATCTGAACGTACCGCCGGCTTTACCGACTCGGTCATCCGCCGCATGACGCGCGTTTCCATGCAGTATGATGCGGTAAATCTGTCGCAGGGTTTCCCGGACTTTGAGCCGCCGAAAGAGCTGCTCGACCGTCTGGCGCAGGTGGCCTACGAGGATTACCACCAGTATTCCATCACCTGGGGCTCGCAGAACTTCCGCGAGGCGCTGGCCGCCAAGCAGACCTATTTCATGGGCCGCAGGATCGACCCGAACACCGAAATCGTCACCACCTGCGGCAGCACGGAGGCGATGATGGCTGCGATGATGACAGTCACCAATCCGGGCGACAAGGTTATCATTTTTTCTCCCCGTTTTACGAGAACTACGGCGCGGACACCATCCTGTCCGGTGCAGAGCCCATCTATGTGCCGCTCGTGCCGCCGGATTTCCACTTTGATGCGAACGTGCTCGAGGATGCATTCCGTCAGCACCCGAAGGCCATCATCCTGTGCAACCCGTCCAACCCGTGCGGCAAGGTGTTCACCCGCGAGGAGCTGGAAACCATCGCCGCGCTGGCCGAGAAGTACGACACCTATGTTATCACGGACGAGGTATACGAGCATATCGTATTCGCGCCGAACAAGCACACCTATTTTGCCACCCTGCCGGGCATGTGGGAGCGCACGCTGTCGTGCTCGTCGCTCTCCAAAACGTACTCGGTTACCGGCTGGCGACTGGGTTATATCATTGCCCCGCCGGAGATTATCGACCGTGCGAAAAAAGTACATGACTTCCTGACTGTCGGCGCAGCAGCGCCCTTGCAGGAGGCTGTTGTTACCGGTCTGAAGTTCGGTCAGGACTACTACGACGATCTGCAGGCCAAGTACACGCACAAAAAGGATCTGTTCCTGAAAGGTCTGGACGATCTCAAAATCGCCCATACCGACCCGCAGGGCGCGTACTATGTTCTGCTCGACATTGCCGAGTTCGGCTACGAGAGCGATCTTGCGTTCTGCGAGGATCTGGCGCATTATGTCGGCGTAGGCGCGGTTCCCGGATCGAGCTTCTTCCGTGAGCCGGTCAACAACCTGATTCGCCTGCATTTTGCCAAGAAGGACGAGACGCTGCTCGATGCACTCAACCGTCTGGAAGGTCTGCGTGATAAGATCAAACCGAAACACCGATAAACAGGAGGAAAAGCCGTCATGGATGTAAAGAAAGCCGCAGCGGAAACGAAGGACTACATCGTATCCATCCGTCGGGAATTTCACCGGCACCCGGAGCTGAGCCTGCAGGAATTCCGCACGGCACAGCGCATTGAGGAGGAACTGGACAAGTTCGGCATTCCGCACACGCGCGTAGGCGAAACCGGCGTGCTCGGCACGCTGAAGGGCGCAAAGGACAACGGAAAAGTGCTGGTTCTGCGTGCGGATATCGACGCGCTGCCCATTGAGGAGACGCACGAGTGCGTCTATCGCTCGGAGAATGCAGGCGTTATGCACGCCTGCGGCCATGATGCGCACGCTGCCTGCCTTCTGGGTGCCGCGAAAATCCTGTCGGAGAACAGAGACGCGTTCAGCGGAAAGGTCCGTCTTATCTTTCAGCCGGGAGAGGAAATCGGAAAAGGTGCAAAGCCGTTTGTCGCAGCCGGTGTGCTGGATGGTGCCGAGCGCGTGTTCGGTCTGCATACCGCGTATGATTTGGAGGCAGGCACGGTAGGACTCAAACCGGGCATCAACAACGCCGCAGTCGATCATTTCCGCATTCGCGTGCACGGTAAGTCCACGCATGTTTCCACGCCGCATCTGGGCGTAGATGCGCTGTACATCGCCAGCCAGATTGTCGTGGCAGTGCAGGGACTGGTTACGCGCCGCACTTCACCGACCGAGCCGGTCATCATCGGTATCGGCAAGCTGAATGCAGGCACGACCTACAACGCCGTGGCAGCATTTGCTGAAATGGAGGGCACAACGCGCACCATTTCGCAGGAGAGCCGCGACCGCGTCCGTGCACAGGTCAGTGAGACCGCGCAGAGCATTGCGGCGCTGTACGGCGGCACGGCGGAAATCGAGTGGACGGACTTTGCCGCTGCGCTCGTCAATGACCCGCAGGTGTGCGAAGAAGCTGCTCGGGTCGTGGACGAGCTGCTCGGAGAAGGACACGTTGTCACAGACCGTGAGCTGTCGCTCAGCGGCGATAATTTTGCTGAGTTTGAGCTGTATAAGCCGGGCGCGTATGCGTATCTCGGCACCGGCAATCCGGATTTGCCGCATACGATGATCACCAACCATAACGGCGGCTTCGATGTGGACGAGAATGCACTTGTGACCGGTGCCGGTCTGTATGTCGGCTACACAGTCGCGCGGCTTGGATAAAGCAAAACGCTCAGCTATCGTTTGGTAGCTGAGCGTTTTGCTTTTTGAAATTACAGTTTTGAACTTACATCCCGCACTCAAGTCCGTTATACCGTGTCACCACAAACGGATAGCTGAGTGTTTCAGGCTGGATGCCAAGCTGCCGCAGACCGGCGCACAAATCCTCGACAACCTGCATATCGTGGTCGCGCTGCGCAACGGACAGTTTCATTTTATCTCCATACGACGAGATCAGCAGCGCAAACGGCTGCACAGCACACGGCAGGATTGCGCCGTAATCGAGTACATACGGACGGCAGCTTTCCGGCAGGGCGAACCGGCCGACATTGGTAATGAGAAAGCTGTCCTCGAGCACAAAATCAGTCGTGACCTTCTGTGCCGCCTGCATTTTCTCCGCGAGCGGCATGTCTGCCTCATGCAGCAATTCACAGCGGTCTGCGGCGGCTTTTGCACGATAGAGCAGCTGTTCGCGCTGCATCTGATCCTTCAAAAACGCCTTCGTGCGCCGGAACACCTCGTCATTCGGCAGATCGCGGTACTCCGGGAAATACGGCAGATCGATAAAGCAAATAAAATACCGCGTGGTAAGCGTCGGCAGCAGCGGACGCAGATCGACCGGAATCTCCGCGATAACCGGCTTGTCCGTTCCGCCGAACTTATCATCAAACGCTTTCATCATCAGCGGAGCCAGTACAGACAGCGGACTGACGCCGATGGACTTTGCGTAATCGTGCAGCTGAGAAAACGGGAACGTCACCTCGGTGACGACCTCGGAGCCGTCAGCGCCCCACTGTACCTCGGGGGCATGAACAGCCTCCGGCTTTTTTCCAGATGCCATCCGGCGAAAATTCACGGTCTGCCAGCTGCTCGTAGCCGTTTGCGCTCTCTTCGGGAGACCAGCGGGTATCCATGCCGCGCACAGAGCCGTCATTCTCAACCGGGAAACCGCAGTTTTTCAGGTACTGGAACAGTACACAGCGGATAAACTCCTCGAATCCGCGTCCATCCGAGATAGAGTGCTGATACTCCATATAGATGGTCTTGTCGTGGTAGCCGACGAGAAATAAGTATCCGTTCGTATCCTTGGAGCCGATGGTGTAGCGGGTGGATACGCCGTCGAACGGCAGCACTACGGCAGGCTGCACGTTTCGGCGGTAGCGGAACGCGGTCTCGGTCGGCTCGGCGGTCAGCATCATGTGCGGAAAGCGCAGCAGTGCCTGCTCGACGGCTTCGCGCAGCTTATCCGGGCGCACTTTATCGCGCATGCGGATGGTGTGGCGCGGCACACAGGCAACGGTTTCATGGGTGTTGTACAGGAAGATTTTTTGCATAGCTGTCCGTGCGGAGCAGCGGGTCATTCATGGTCATTATAGCATTCTCCTCAAAGCATAATCCGGCGCATCTTATATGGTAATTTCAGTATATCACCCTGCAACGACGTTGTAAATCAAAAATGAGTCGAATTTGCACAGTATTATGCAAATATAGAACATGCTGTACGATATAATGAGCCGCGAGCCTGAAAATACTTGCGATTCGGTTGGCAGAGTATATCACGCCGGAGAAGCTGACATATGAGCATGGAATTTCTGCCGCGGCTGTTCGATTCGTTCTCGCGTGAGCGTATTCCGTGTGAGAAGCAAAAAAACAAGCGACACCATATTTCGATTGGTGTCGCTTGTGTGCGTTTTCAGGCGCTGTCGGTATTGTCTGCCCTTGCAGGGCGGTTGTTCATACCATATCCGCTGGGTGGTATGGATCGGATGGGATTACTGGCCGGTGTAGCGGCTGAGGATAACCGCTACCTGAGCACGGGTTGCGGTGCCGTTCGGCACGAGCGTAGTCGGGGTAACGCCGGTTACCAGACCGTTGCCGTTCGCCCAGCTCATTGCTTCAGCAGCCCACGACTCGACAGAAGCCGCGTCTGCGTAGACATCGAGTGCTGCGCTGCCCTGCGGCGTATGACCGCGATAGGTATCGTAGCGGTACAGGATGGCCGCCAGCTGCTGACGGGTGATCAGCGTATCCGGCTGGAATCTGCCGTCGGTGAAGCCGTTGACAATGCCGTTTTCGGAGGCCCATGCGATGGCTTCTGCGTACCACTTGCCGTCCGCCACATCGGTGAACTGTGCGGTGGAAGCGGCCTTACTGCCGCTCATGCGGTAGAGCACCTGAACCAGCATTGCGCGGGTCATGCCGTCATCCGGACCGAACCTGGTTGCGGTCAGGCCCTTGAACCAGCCGTTCTCGAGTGCAGTGTTGACCTCGTTGTAGAACCACTTGCGCAGGTTGACATCGGAGAAGTCGCTGCTGTACTCGTGGGTGATAACGAAGGTGGAGAAGTGGGTGGTCTTAAAGGTAGCCTTTCCGGTCGCTGCATCATAAATGACAGGCAGCTTTTCGAACGAGCCGTCCTCAGCAAGATAGTATGCAACCAGATGCGCGGCGTTCTCGCCGTTCTTGAGGCTGTATGCTACAGAAACCGAAGCCGTGCCGTTCAGCGCATGAATGCGGGTTGCAGTGCCGTTTTTCGGCTGCACCTGCGCAGAAATGTTCAGGATGGTGCCGTTCTTCGGCAGGTATTTGCGCTGTGCGTCCGTCAGGGAGGACTTGTCAGCGGAAGCGATCGAAATACTTGCCATACCATCGGCCTGTGCGGCGCTGCCGAGTGCGGTCAGCGTCTCACGGTCGAGTGCAACCGTGCCGTTCGGCAGGGTAAGCGCTGCGCCGTTCTTTGCACCGGCGAGAGCAGCTACCACATCGCCGGTGAGCGATACCGTGCGTACGGTGGAATCTGCGGACAGGTCAAGCGTCAGCGAATCCTTGCCGGAAACCGCAGTCAGCTTGGAGCTGTCGGCGGAAACCGCTGCGGTGCCGTTCTTTACCTCAACCGTTGCGGGAACCTTGGTGCCGTCCGGTGCGGTAATGGAGGACGAGCCGCTGTCGGTCGGAGCCGGTGCAACAGCGCCGCCGCCTGCTCCACCGCCGCCGCCTGCGCCGCCGCCGCTGCTCGGCTTGACGGCAAAGGCTGCGGTAACTGCAACGTCATTCGCCGGCATGGTGAAGGTGTAGGTCAGGGTGGACGCGGAAACCGTCTTGTCGAGCGCGGTCTCCGGTGTCAGCGTCAGGGTTTTCAGCTGATAGCCGCTTGCGGGTGCAGCGGTGAGCGTTACCTTGTCGCCGGCCTTGGCGCGTGCCGCAGAAGCGGAAACGCTGCCGTTTTCGGCCTTGCCGGCCGTAATTGCGTAAGTTTTGTGGAACAGATTGTCGGTGTTGACCGCCAGAGCTTCCGTTACGTTGCGGATAACGGCTTCAAAGCTGCCGTCCTTCTCGGTTACGGAAACAACGGCATTCGGAGCCGCCTTCTGGAGTTCGGACTTGATTTCCTCGGCGGTGCCGACACAGTTTGCACTCGGTGCGAGCGTCAGCTTGATCGTGCCGTTCTTGCGAACCTGAGCGGATGCGCTGTTGACTGCACCGGTGTCGTTCGGCTGAATCGGCGTGGTGTAGGTGAATTTGCCGGTGCCGTTCGTGCCGGAAATCTTGGCATCGTACTGTACAAGGTCGGTGAAGTGAACGCGGATGGTCTGGTTGCCGCTCAGCGTGTGCGTGTAAATCGGATCGACCAGATTAGCACCGTCCGCCTGTACAGGCGTTTTGCTTTCCGCAGCAGCGAGATCGCCCTTGGTAACCGTCCACTTTTCAACCATCTTGCCGGTGTTCGGTACTGCAGTGAAGGCGATTACACTGCCGTTCGGCTGATTTTCGCCGGAGGTAATCGTGCTGCCATCGATAGCAGCGGTCAAGCTGCCGTCTGCCGCAGCCGTACCGAAGTACGGGAAGTACTTGGCGGAAACCTTTGAAGTATACCGTCACTTCAATATTTTTTGCGGCTCGGATTTTGCCTTCCGGATTGGTCAGGCTGTTGCCGGAGGTCAGCTTGCCGTCTACCTTCCACTGCTCTACCTGATAGCCGGATTTCGGCTGTGCGGTGAAAGTGATTTCTTCGTCCTGATAAATGGTTACGCCTTCGGTCGACATGGTTTTGGTTTCGACCTCATCGCCGTAGATATCATACAGCGTATACGCTACCGTGCCGTTGCCGGCTGCAGCGGTAGCCTTGGCGGTGTAGGAAGCGCTCTGGGCAAATGCAGCGCTGATGGACAGATCGCCGGCCAGTTCGCTGATGGTGTAAGTGCCGTTGGCCTTTGCCGCAGCCTCATCCTGAGCAGTACCGTTTACAACCCAGTTCTTGAAATGCCAGCCGCGGTCGGCGCGTGCCTGCAGCTCAACCTTGCTGCCGCCGGGAATCTTGGCCAGATCGTCCACAGCTTCGCCGTCTACGGTTGCAATGATCGTGCCATGCTCCATTTTCGGTGTGGTAATCGCAAATGCGGCACGGTCGGTCTTGAGCGAAACCTTGGTGTTCTCAGTGATGGGGAAGGTATAGCTGCCGTCAGCGTTGAGCTTTCCTGCTTCAACAGCCTTGCCGTTCACCTGATAGGTCTCGTCCTTGGCGGCAGCATAGCCTGCCTTGGGCGCTACCGTAATCTTTGTATCGCCGGTGACGCTTTCGCCGCTCTTGAGAGACTTGGTGAGCGTCTTGGAGGTATCGTTCGGATCAACCGTCTGATAGCTTGCGGTCAGTTCACCTTCCAGCGTCAGCGTGTAGCTGTCGCGCTCGAATACGGCAGCCAGATCAATATCCTGCACGCCAACCTCGACAGCGAGCGTGTTGGAGCCGTTGTCGTGCTTGGTGCCTGCCGGATAGTTGTTTGCACCGAATTCCTTGCGGATCCACTGCTTGAAGTGCCAGCCGGTATTCGGCGTTGCGGTGAAGTTGAACTTTGCACCGCTGGCAATGTAAGCCGGGAAGTTCTTGAGGCTTCCGGAGCCATTTTCATCCGTGCATTTGAGTGTACCGCCCTGCGTATTCTGAACGGAAGCATTCAGTTTGGTATTGGTAGTCTTGAAGTAAACCAAAACAGATGCCGGTTTTGCAAGGGTCTTGATGGTAACCGAGTTCTTCTCCTTGCTGTCCTCGATTTCCTTGCCGTCATAGGTCCAGTAATCGACTGCATAACCTGCATCCGGCACAGCCGTCAGGGTAACATCGGTGTCTGCGGTAAAGCTGGAGATTGCACTGCCGTCATCCGCCTTGCCGGCATTCAGACCTGCGGTAATGATTGACGCAGAACCGACAGAGTGCCTGTTTGCGCCTTCGCCGAAGTCCTCAGCCTTGAGGGTAAGGATGTAAGTCGTGCCGTTTACCGTGTAAACACCGGGGATAAAGGTAAATTCGTAGTTGTTGTACAGCGTTTCGTTGGTAGCGGTAGTCTTGCACGGGGAAACCGTGTATTTGCTGGGCGCAATGTTCGGCGCGAGCGTTATCGTATTGCCTGCGGTGTTGACTGCGGTATAGCCAAGGTGCAGAGCTTTAATCTCATCAGCAGTCATGTTTTCGTGTCTGCCGTGAGAGAAAGCTGGGTGCTCGGATCGACCAGAGCCTGATCAACGCCGTCCTTCGGAGTGACAACGCGCAGCGTAACGGCACGCTGAACAACGGTAAACTCAGTTTCCGCAACCGGTTTGGTTTCGCCGTTTATATAAGCATACAGCGTGTAAGTGCCGGCATTCAGCGGATTGGTCAAATCCGGCTGTGTTTCCGAACCGGAAACCGCATACTTGAAGGTTGCGTTATCGACCTTCTGCAGACCCTGCGTATCTTTACTCATGCGGGAGAGCGACGGCGTTACCGTATCGCCGTAGGTAAAGCGGGTGACGCTGTTGTTATCCTTGCCGTTGGTGAGCGTCAGCTGATAGCCGGTCGCGTTCTCGCCAACGAGAACCATCTGACCTTCCGCGTTGCTCATATCCTTGAATACATAGCTGCCCGGATAATACGGGGTAACCGTGTAGGCGCCGTCTGCGGGCACGATAACATCCTTTGTAACCTTGCCGGTTTTGTCAATCTCAGCCGCAACTGTGGTAGAGAAGTCCGTGCCGCGAATCAGGAAGCTGAGCGTGCCGGTCGGGATGGTGGAGGTAGCAGACGCGGAACTCATTTTAGCGCTGATGTGCAGCGTGCGGTCAAACTGATCAGTGTTGTGTTTTTGTACATTCTTCGCCGTAACATTCAGCTCACACTTGGGCGTGCGTTTGCTGTATACCGTGTTGATTTCGGGCGAGTAAGCGGAAATGCTGTACTCGGTCTTGAGGTGTTATCGTAGTAGAGCACATTCAATCGGCAGCGGTAAGTGCCCTTGTCGGCAGAACCGGCGTTTTCGATGCTCAGCGTATCGGAAACGCTGCCGGCAATCTCGGTCCAGGAACCATTGTTCAGCTTTTGCCACTGATAGCTTACGCTGTTGTACTTGCCGCCGTCCGGATTTTGATTGTTTTCGTTATACTTAACCGTTGCAGTTGCCAGAGAATCCGGATAGATCGGCAGAACCGTCTGCTTCTCCTTGCCGTCAATCGTTACCGAAATATCGGGATAGCCTGCTGTGGTCTTGGTGCGGCAGGTCAGCGGTTCGCTGTAAATGCTGTTGCGCTGCTGCTCAGCCTTGTTGTTGTTGCGGGTCTGAATCTGATATTCATACTCGGTATAGGGGAGACAGGTTCTTATCCGTGTAGCTGAAGGTGTAGGTGCCGTCATCGTGACGCTCACCATCGGTGAACGGCACAAATGCGAGTTCCTTGCGTCCGGAGCCGTCCGGGAAGTTGTAGTAGCGGTACAGCTGGAAACCGGAAACGATCTTGTCGTACGTCCACGTCAGGGTGACAGAATCATCGGTGGTTGCCGCAACATCCTGCTCAAAATCTTCCGGCAGCGGAGACGGAGCCTGCGGCTCGGTTACCGCATAGGTAACAACCGGGAACGCCTGATTGCCGCTGCGGTAGTTGTAGCAGAAAATACGCCAGTTCATGCCGTAGCCGTACGGGTTTGCTTCAATCGGCATGTTCTGCAGCGAACCGGAGAACGAGCCGCCTGCGGTGTTGACAGATACCTTGCCGGCAGAGTGTTCCGAACCTGCCACAACGCCTGCGGTTACGCCGCCTGCGCCTGCACCGGCCTTGGTTTCGATAGAGGTGGTGTTGGTGTAGTTTTTGCTGTCCGAGGTGGAGAAGCTGATCTCCTGCGTGATGCCGGAGCCGCCGCCTGCCGCAGTGAAGTCAACCTTAGCCGGATCACCGTTATAAGCCTTAGCGTTTGCGTATGCCTTATGCGTGCTCGGATAGCTGGACGGATCACCGATCGTATGCGTCAGCACGCTGCCCGAAATGGATGGCAGAACGCTGTAATCCTCGGCGATATTTTCGTAGTCGGACAGGTCGATCAGACCGATCGAGGCTTCGTGCGGGATGGAAACGGTGGAGGTTACTTCAGTGTATTTGCCTGTTCCGTCCGGGATGTAGGAGGTATACTCGTAAATCTCCATCGGGATGGAATAGAACGCCACTCTGTCCTCGCCGGAGGTTGTCTCGTAGGTGATGGACTGCTCGAGCGAGGAGGGTGTGCTCGGTCTCGTAGGTGAAACCGGAGGTAAAGGCGGCTTCCGCCTCAACGCTGCCGATCTTAACGCCGAATACCGAGAATTCCTGCTCAAAGGAGACATACGCGCCGACCGAGATGGTAGAGGAGGAGCTGGTGCCGTTCTCGGTGCCCTTCATGCTCGAGTAGGTGGTGGAGGACTCGGCATAGTTGCCGGAAAGGTCATCACGGTCGAGCAGATCGGAGAAATACGGAGGTGAAGCCAGTACCGCCAGAACCTGCGGGTCGGAGTAGGTGTAATAGTGCTTGCCGGTGTAGGTCATGTAGCTGGTATCGTCGTCCGTGTTGGCGAGACAGAGCGTGTACGAGCTGTTGACATCGGTTTTTACCGGCTGAGAGCCGTCAAACAGGTTGACGGTCGAAAGTCTGGTTGTACCGGGAGTACGCTTGTTGTATGTGGAGTTTGTTTCCTTGTTTACAGTATCGTATGTACCGGTGAACGCCCAGTAGGAGGAGCGAATCTTGAACAGCTTGTGCAGCCAGTTTTTGTAGTAGTAGCGGAGCTCGTAATGCGGAACCTTACCGTCTACCGTGTACTTATCAGACTGCTTGTTTTCATCCTTGGACATGGTCTGCGTCAGGGTGAACAGCGTACCCGAACCTGCGGTGTTGTTGTCTTTATCCACCGCGGTGGTCACAGAGCCTGCGGATGCATCGTACTCAACGTAGTCCTCGTTCGGCATAGCAGGCGTGTTGTCGAGCGCCTGCTTGATGTTCAGACCGTTCTCATCGCAGGAGATAACAAGGCTGTCAAAGTACAGCAGATCGCTTGTTTTGCCGCCATCGTTTTTTTCGCCTGCGGTCGGACGGGAGATAATCGCCGTATTGGCCGGGCACAGCGGCAGAGAACGGAAGGTATCGTTGTGCTTTGCCATTGCACCGTAGATGTACTCGCCTTTATCGTTCTTGGAGAACAGATCGAAATTCTGCGAAACAGACGGCTTGAAGGTGACGCCGTTCCATGCGTACAAGCCTACATAGCGCGTGTTCTGCTTATTTGCCTTGAGGTCGGCATCCGACTGAGCCGCCAGAATCAGCGTTTTGCCGCCGCCGGTCATATCGCCGAAGGCGAAGGATGCGCGGACCAGATTGCTGCCCTCGTAGGTCAGCGGGAATTCCTGCGAGCTCTGCAGCATGTGCGCGCTCGTGGAACCGAACATTACAACGGCACGCGAGCCTGCGTTCTGCTGCGGACCGTAGTAGTAACCCCAGGTGCAGGCGAGATCGTCTACGCCGTCCTGGTTGACGTCACCGCTGACGAGAGAGATCATGTTGGAAACGACACTGCCCTCACGGAAGAAGTACGTCCACGCCTGTCTCCAGTTAGAGGGATTGGAGTAATTTTCAGTCTGCAGGTCGTAAATCTCAATGCGGGAATTGCCGACCTCCGGCACATAGACCGCAACCTCGTCCTTACCGTCGTTGTCCCAGTCGCCGGTAGCTACCTGCAGGTAGTTTTTCAGCTGATACGGGTTTTCTGCGAAGTTTTCGACCTTTTTTTTGGCAGTCGTGCTGCCTTCGTCGCTGGTGTCGGTCAGATTCGGGTTGCCGATTTCCTTGCTGGTGTCCAGCAGCGTGATCGGATTGCCGTACTTGCCGGATTCAGCATCGCCGAATCGCAGGTACAGACCGCCTTTCGCGCTCAGGTCACCGGCGTAAACCATGACCGTCTGCGAGGACTTGGCGTCACTGTTCGAGGTGAAATGGCCTGCTGCTGAGCCTTGGTAGATGTGTTATCATCATTGCCGTACAGCGTGCTTTGAAGGGTATTGTCCTTCTGGTTGGACTTGGAAACGCTTGTATCGCATTTCTCTGCGCTTTCACGCTTGTCCAGGTCGATTTTATCCGACGGCAGAACATCATTCGTCAGACCAACGGTATACAGCTCGTACACCGGCGTAACCTTGATGGTATTGCGCCCGTATGGGTTGCTGGGGGCGTTGGCATTAAAGCCGTCGGGCGCTTTGCTCGAATCAATACCGAGCGCCGCAAGCGCGTCCGAGCTGCCGGTATCCGCCGCCGCTGCGCGGATATCAAGCGGGCCGCCTATGCCGGCGATAAGAGCCAGTGCCAGAGCAAGGCTTATGCCGCGTTTGAATTTCATGGTGTATTCCTCCTTTTTCCTATTCTGCGGTGCGGTGGAACGAGCCGCGCCTGCAGAAAAGAGACTGAAAATTGCCTGCGTTTATCATAGCAGCTTTGCAGCCTGCTGTGCGGTCGGGCACACGAAATGTCCGATTTTCGACACGAAATACACCGATAGGAAAAACAGAGTGAACTACGCGTAAATTCTGCATTTTCGGCGGTGCAAAAAAAATAACACACAATCCACAGAAGTTATCAACAGGCTGTGGATAAAATGCGGAAAAAAACACCCCGGTTTTGTCACCTGACAAAACCGGGGAGAAAGGCGCGTCCTACGCTTGTTTTCCGCTTGTGCGCGTCCAGGCGGTGCATGGGATCGTCGCCCTGATAACCCCAGGTGTTGGAATCGCCGTAGAACAGTACATTTTTCATTCTTACGCTCTCCTTTGTCTCTATCATAGCATGAAATTGCGGGAATAGATAAAGAAACCGCATTGTATTTCCGCACAGACATGCTACAATAAATACAGATTATTTCCCGGAGGTTTTTCCTATGACCCTGCAGCAGCTGACCTATCTTGTCACTGTGGCCGAATGCGGCAACATCACGGACGCCGCCGAGCGGCTGTTTCTCTCGCAGCCGAGTTTGAGCGCCGCGATTCACAATTTAGAGAAGGAGATGGGCGTTACCGCCTTTGTGCGCTCAAACAAGGGCGTAACCGTCACGCAGGAGGGCGAGGAGCTGCTTTCGTTTGCGCGCATGCTGCTCGAGCAGGCAGACATCATGCAGGAGCACTTCGGCGTGGGCAAAAAGCGCGTGCCCAAGTTCTGCGTGTCATGTCAGCACTATTCGTTCGCGGTGAACGCATTCGTCGAGGTTGTCAAGGAGTACAACGCGGACCAGTACGGTTTTATCCTGCGGGAAACGCAGACCGGTGAGATCATTGATGATGTGGCGTCGGGCAAAAGCGAGCTGGGTCTGCTGTATTTGTCCGAGAGCAACGAAACCGTGCTCTCCAAGCTGCTGCGCAAAAGTGAGCTCGTGTTCGAGGAACTGTTCACTGCCGCACCGCATGTGTTCATCAATAAGGACCATCCGCTCGCAGACCGGAAGTGCATCACGCTCGATGAACTGAAGCCCTATCCGTATCTGATTTTTGAGCAGGGAGACCGCAATTCCTTTTATTTTTCCGAGGAACTGCTCAGCATGCTCGACATGCCGAAAACCATTCAGGTCCGCGACCGCGCAACACTGTTCAGTCTGGTGATCGGACTGAACGGATTTACGGTCAGCTCGGGCATTATCGACCGCAAGCTGAACAGTCCGAGTATTATCGCGCGGCCGCTCGAGATGGAAGGCAGCATGCGCATCGGTCTCATCCGCAAGAAAAACGTGGTATTCAGCCGCTATGCGGACTCCTATGTGAAGGCACTGAAAAAGCATCTGTCGATAGATTAAGGCAACACCGCGATTCGGGTGTGTCGGTGGAGCAACGGAATGATTCGTGGTCGTTCGACATCGCAAAAAGCCGCTAAACGGTATACGTTTAGCGGCAGTTTTTATCGGTTTCTTCTCCACGTTTCCGGCGCAAACAGCAGAAGCATGGGGAACAGCTCCAGACGACCGGCGAGCATATCGAAAGTCAGCACGATTTTACTCAGCGGGTGCAGTGCACCGAAGTTGGCTGCAGGACCGACCTGATTGAGTCCCGGACCGACGTTATTGATGCAGGTAACGACCGAGGTGAAGCTGGTTACCATATCCTCACAGTGCAAACTGACAATGAGGATGGAAGTGGCAATGACGATCAGATATGCCACAAGAAAGGCGTTGACCGAGCGCATGACCTCATGCTGGACGCGCTGTCCGTCCATTTTATGCACGCGCACCAGACGCGGATGAATCAGCGACATCATTTCCTTCTTTACGCCCTTGAACAGCAGCAGGATGCGCGAGCATTTCATGCCGCCGCCGGTCGAACCGGCACACGCGCCGATGAACATCAGCAGCACAAGCAGCAGCTTGCTGAATGCAGGCCACTGGTTAAAGTCCACGGTTGAAAAACCGGTGGTCGTGATGATAGACGCAACCTGAAACAGGGAATGGTGGAAGCTCTCGCGCAGCGAACCGAAGCAGCCGCGCACGTTGAAGGCGATCAGCGTGGTAAATACGGCAATCACGCCGAGGTACACGCGAATCTCCTCGATTTTGAACAATTGCTTGAATTTACGGGTCAAAAAGCAGAAAATACGCGTTGAAATTGATGCCGAAAAGGATCATAAAGACCGAGATAACATTCTGCAGGTAGGCGCTGTCGTAGTGCGCGATGGAATTATTCCAGTTGCCGAAGCCGCCGGTGCCTGCCGTGCCGAGCGAAACGCAGATGGCGTCGAACATCGGCATGCCGCCGAGCAGCAGCAGAATGATCTGCAGAACGGTCAGTCCAAAGTAAATCGCGTACAGGATAAGCGCGGTATCGCGCATGTGCGGCGATATTTTGGAGACCGAGGGTCCCGGGCTTTCAGCGCGCATCAGATAAATGGTCTGGCCGCCTGCCAGCGGCAGGACGATCAGCATGAACACCAGAATGCCCATGCCGCCGACCCAGTGCGTCAGGCAGCGCCATAGCATAGAGGCATGCGAAAGCGCCTCCACATCGCCGAGAATGGTAGCGCCGGTGGTGGTGAAGCCGGATGCGGCCTCGAAAATCGCATCTACTGCGAACGGAATCTCGCGGCTGAGCACGAACGGCAGGGCACCGGTCACGGCCAGCACCAGCCAGCACAGCGCGACTGCCACAAAGCCTTCGCGTGCGTAGAACTTGGTGTTTTTCGGCTTGTATTCACACAGAATGCCTGCGCCGACCATACAAATCAGTGCGGTGGCGATATAGGCAGGCAGCTCGGGTTCGCGGTAAATGACCGCGGTAAACGCGGGCAGCAGCAGGAACAGGGACTCAATGCCCATCAGCCAGCCGATCAGATAGCGGACGATTGCGAAATTCATTTTTCGCGCCCTCCGGCTGTCGACAGGAAGATATCCTGAAGGTCGTTCATGCCCTCGAAGGTGGAAACGACGATAACCGTATCGCCTTCATGCAGCACATCGTGGCCGCGCGGAATGATACGCTTGCCTCTGCGGTTGATGCAGCACAGCAGAACATCCGGACGAATCGGCATATCCTGCAGGGGAACACCGGTGAGATGGTGCGCCGCAACACGGAACTCAAGCGCTTCTGCGCCGCCCAGCTGATGCAGGGTCTCCACGTTGGAGCCCATCGAGTTCTGCATCGCGCGGGTGTACTGGCTGATCAGCTCGGCGGTGGTCTGCTTGGGGCGAATCACCTTGCCGATCGGCATGCTGGCGATGACTTCCTCAAAGTTCACACGGTTGACCTTGGTGAACAGCTTGGCGCGGGAGTGCCGTCCGGCGTGCAGCGCGAGCAGAATGTTCTCCTCGTCCATGCCGGTGAGCGCCGCAAACGCCTCGCAGGTTGCCAGACCCTCCTCATCGAGCAGGTCGCGGTCGGTGCCGTCGCCGTAGATGATGGTCGCGTTCGGGAGCATTTCGGAAAGCGCCTCGCAGCGTTCGAGTTTGTTTTCGATAATCTTTACTGCAATGCCGGAATCCAGCAGGATCTTCGCCAGAAAATACGAGATCTTGCCGCCGCCGACCAGCATCGCGGAGGAAATGCGCTTGACCGGCAGACCGACCTTCTCGAAAAAAATTCGTTCTGCTCGTGCGGCGGAATGATGACGGTGATGTTATCGTTCTCGTGCAGGATGAAGTCGCCCTTCGGGATATAGGTCTGACCGTCGCGGCGGACCATGCACAGCAGCACGTCCGTGCGGAGCAGAGGATTGACCTCGCAGACCGCCATGCCGTCCAGGCGGGACTCGTGCGGGATTTTGAGGTCGAGCAGCTCGATGCGTCCGCGGGCAAACGTGCTGACGCTGATGGCCGACGGGAAGCGGATCAGACGCGAAACGACACGCGCGGTGGACAGCTCGGGGTTGATGACCATCGAAATACCCAGCTCATCGCGGATAAAGCCGAGGTCGGATACATATTCCGGATCGCGCACACGCGCAATGGCGTGGCAGCCGGATGCTTTACGAGCGATCAGGCAGGAAAGCAGATTGATTTCGTCATGGGTGGTAACGGCGATGAGCAGGTCGGTATCCTGCACGCCGGCTTCACGCAGAATGTGATAGCTGGTGCCGCTGCCCTTTACTGTAGCAAGGTCGTATGTGTTGGAAAGCTCATCCACACGGCGTTCGGACAGGTCAACCAGTGTCAGGTCGTGTCCGGCCGCGCTGAGCTGTCCTGCCAGCTCCGAGCCGACTTTGCCACAGCCTACAATAATGATGCGCATAGCGCACCTCCGATCTATTTCTCTATAGCTGTGCCCTGTTGACACAGTCTTGATACGCATATAGCGATTATAGCGGTTTGACCGAGAAAAGCAATATCCAGACAGGAATTTTGCAGGAGTTTAGCGGAAAACCAACAAATAGGGAGAAATGGTCGGTGTATAGCTGATAATAGTATGTCCGAAAGGAAAAACCACCCGAACGGGTGGTTTCAGTCTGTCGAAAAAGCAGCATTTCGACTCTTGTGCTTTGTGCGGCAGCACGCATAAAATAGAATTTGCGGAGCAAATTCATAAATTCCGGGGCGTGTACCTCGGAATTTATACAAGGGAAGAAAAATGTGCCTGCAAGGCGCGGTTTTTTCTTCGGAATTCGATCGAAAGCGTGGTTTCGATCGAGAGGCTGCTCGAAAAACGTTAGTTTTTCGACAGCCTCAAACCACCCGAACGGGTGGTTTTCACTGCGGATTAAAGTTCCGCGACAGGTCACTTAAACTGTGTATAAGTGGTATCGCTTGCGTAGCCGTCGCTGTCGGTCTGGTGCATGGAGACCAGATTGCCGTTATCATCAAAGGTACGGGTATCGGTCGAGAGGGTACCGCCTTCGATGGTCGAGCGGGTGGTCTGCGTTTTGCCGTCCACCGAGTACACGGTGAGCACCTCGAGCACGATGCCGCTCTCGTCTACGGTGACCGACTGGATGAGCCGCCCCTGACTGTCGTAGCGGTTGTCGGTGGAGGAGGTGATATTGTCCTCGCCCTCGTAGGTGCGGGAGGACAGCACGTCGCCGTTGGTGTTCATGCCCATGCGGACGACCATCAGCTCGTTGCCGTCTGCGTCGTAAACCGTGTTGACGGCAGAGGACTGACCGTTGTCAACCTCGGTGTAAACCGTCTCGGAGGAGACCGAAAGTTCGCCGTCCTCGTAGTTTTCCGTGCGAAGAACGCGGTTTTTGTCGTCATAGCTGCGGCGGTATTCCGAAGTAGAGTTGTTGGTCTTGTCGGTGGTGACAGCATCCGTGCAGTTGCCGTTTCCGTCATAGGTGTAGTCCGTATAGGTGAAATTGAGCGGTTCTTCCTCGCCTTCCACGGTCTGCATGGTGTAGGAGCGGAAGGTGCTGCCGTCCTTGTCATGGCAGTTGACCGTGTAGCTGCGGTTGCCTTCCTCCGTACGCAGCTCCAGTTCATAGGAGGCAGCACGCGGCAGAACGGAAGCCAGCTGTGTCGGCACCTGCTCCATCACGGCAATGCGGCATGCAGGCGTGCGGTCATACGCGATGGTGGCACCGAGCACGATGACCGTGCTTACAATACAGGAAATAATGCGTTTGATCATATTTTTGTTCCCCTAAAATAATTAAGGTATAATAATTTCGGTAATCAAGGTGATTCCGGAAAAATGCAGCCGAACCGGAATTCGGCTGCATTCAGCGTTGCTGGATTTTTACTGCGGTGTTGCCTCAGTTACTTTACGATTTCCTTCGCTGCAGCGGTCAGAGCCTCGACCTTTTCTGCGGCCTCGGCCTTGTTCTCGCCCTTGGCCATGATGTAAACCTTGACCTTCGGCTCGGTGCCGGACGGACGGATGATAAAGGTTGTGCCGCCCTCGAGCTCGTAGTACATCACGTTCTGACCCTTAAGCTCCATCGGCTCGGACTTGCCGTCTGCCATGCAGGTACGGGTGCCCGGCATGTAATCGCGGGTGTAATCGATCTTGTGGGTGCCGATCTGGGTCAGCGGCTTGTCGCGCAGCTCCTGCATGAGCTCCTTCATGCGCTGCAGGCCGGAAACGCCCGGCATAACGATCGAAATGGTCTGCTCGCAGTAGCAGCCGTACTTTTCGTACATCTCTTCCATTGCGTCGTACAGGGTCTTGCCCTGGGTGCGGTAGTAAGCCGCCATCTCGGCGATCAGCATGGAAGCGGTAACGGCATCCTTGTCGCGGGCATAATCGCCGCACAGGTAGCCGTAGGACTCCTCGAATGCGAAAATGTACTCGTGCGAGCCGTCCTGCTCGAACTGCTTGATCTTCTCGGCAAGGAATTTGAAGCCGGTGAAGGTGTCGAAGCACTCAACGCCGTTCTTTTCAGCCGCCGCGCGTGCCATCTCGGTGGTAACGATGGATTTGAGCACCGCCGGATGTGCAGGCATGGTGTTCGTCAGCTTCTTTGCGGTGATGATGTAATCGGTGAGCAGCACGCCGACCTGATTGCCGGACAGGGTGACATACTCGCCGGACTTGTCCTTGAGGACGATGCCGGTACGGTCGGAGTCCGGGTCGGTGCCGATGATCAGATCAACATCATTCTGCTTTGCCAGCTCGATGGCGAGCGTAAAGCCTTCCTTGTACTCCGGATTCGGGTTCTTAACGGTCGGGAAGTCGCCGTCGATCTTCATCTGCTCCGGCTCACAGATAATGTGCTTGTAGCCCAGACGGCGCAGGATCTCGGGCACCAGACGGTAGCCGGCACCGTGGAACGGCGTGTACACCAGCTTGAACTCATCGGCAACCTGCTTTACGCAGTCCGGATTTACCGCAACCTTAATGACTTCGCCGAGGTAAGCCTCGTCGGTCTCCTTAGACAGAATACGGATCAGACCGTTTTTGACGGACTCATCGTAGTCTGCAGTTTTTACACCGGTGAAGATATCGGTCTTTGCCATTTCGCTGGCAACCACGTCTGCCTCGGCCGGAGGAAGCTGCGCGCCGTCCTCCCAGTAAACCTTGTAGCCGTTGTATTCCTTCGGGTTGTGGGAAGCCGTGATGTTGATGCCTGCGATGCAGCCGTAGTGACGGACAGCGAAGGACAGCTCCGGGGTCGGACGCAGCTCATCGAACAGCAGCGACTGGATGCCGTTTGCGGCCATGATGCACGCAGACTGCTTGGCGAACTCGGCCGAGAAATGGCGGGAGTCGTATGCGATGGCAACGCCGCGGTCCATTGCGGCCTGACCGTTCGATACGATCAGGTTTGCCAGACCCTGTGCAGCCTGACCGACGGTAAAGCGGTTCATGCGGTTGAGGCCGACGCCCAGTACACCGCGCAGACCGGCCGTGCCGAACGACAGCGGCGCAAAGAAACGGCTTTCGATCTCTTCCTGATTATCTGCAACAGCAGCCAGCTCGGCATGCTCGTCCGCAGAGAGGGCAGAGCAGTCCAGCCAACGCTTGTATTCCGACATATAATCCATTGGTATCACCTCATCGTGTTAGTTGGCGCATCGCCGCTTTCAGCCGACGGATTGCCACTATCTAAATTATACAATATCCGGCTGTCAATGCAAGGGGTTTTGCGCGAATTTGTGAAAAGATTCCATGAAGCGGAGTAATGATATACAAAACGGCAGAGCAGAAATTGTACGTTCTGTGAGAATACCGGAAAATTCTGCGAAAATGCGAAACCAAAACCGGCAGCAGGCCGTCTCTTTAGACAAAAGCCCTGTCTCGAGATAAAAATAACAGTACACAAATAAACAAAAGAATGGTAGAATAAAGGTAAATTATAATAAGAGGTGATAGCTTTGAAAAAAAGTCCTTTCCGCCGTACTGACAGCGGCGCTGCTGGTCAGTACCGTGCCGGCTGCCTTTGCGGCTTCGGATATTGATGGCCACTGGGCAAAGTCCTACATTACTGAGCTGCATGAAAACGGCATTATCAATCCGTCTGCCAGCACGGGCAACTACGGCCCGGATGACAAGGTAACGCGCTGGGAGTTCATGCGCTATATCAACCGCGCGTTCGGCTTTACCGAAAAGGCGGATATCAGCTTCTCGGATGTCAATTCGAGCGATGTTTTCTACGAAACCGTGCAGATTGCGGTCAAGCAGGGTTATATCAACGGTGTCGGCAACAACCGTATGGCGCCGGAGGGCACGCTGACCCGTGAGCAGGCGGCAACCATCCTCGGCCGACTGCACAAGTACACGCCGACAGCTGACCTGTCTGCGCTGGATATGTTCTCTGATCGGGCCAAGCTGAGCGATTACAGCAAATCCTACGTTGCGGAAGCGGTCAAGCAGGGTTATATCAACGGCTACACGAACGGTACCTTTAAGCCGCAGGGCACGCTCAGCCGAGGCGAAATCGCCAAAATGCTGTACGGCTATATGGGCACCTCGCTGAATAAGAACGGCAACGTGTATTCGCAGGCTACGCTCAAGAGCGATACCAAAAACGTTACGATTTCCGTACCGTGCACGCTGGCCGATGCGGATATCAAGGGCAATCTGTACATCACCGAGGGCGTTCTGGCGGGCAATGTAACGCTTGAGGATGTCACCGTTGCGGGCGATATCATCGTCAGCGGCGGCAATGTAACGCTGGACGGTGTTTCCGCACTCGAGATGGTCGTCTCCAACCCGACCGGACTGACCCCGCAGGTCATTGCGACCGGCAACACCAACATCGGTACCACCGAGGTAAAAACCTCTGCAACGCTGACCGAGAGCAATCTGGCAGCGACTGCAGGCGGCTTCTCCGATCTTAAAATGAACGGCAGCAGCGTCAGCCTGACGCTGGATGCAGCTGTCTGGGACGTTGCCAATGAGCAGACCGGCACCATCCTGACGACCGGCAGTACCTCTATCAGCACGCTTACCGCGAACGGAAGAACCACTGTCACCGGCGGCGGCTCGGTCCAGAAGGCGGTGCTCAACTCCAACGGCTGTGAGCTGACCATGCAGCCGACCAGCGTTGAGCTGGCGAGCGGCGTCACCGCGAAGATTGCCGGCAAGGACGTTGCGGCGTCCACCAGCGTTTCGGTTTCTCCGTCCACGCTGTCCATCGACGTGAACAACAAGGACGCGATCGCGTTCTCCTACGAATTCACCTTCAACGCGGACAAGAACGATCTGACCCGTGTTTCGGTCAACGGCACCAATCTCAAGCAGGGCACGGATTACAACCTGCTGAGCGACAAGAACGGCATTCGCGTGTACAAAACCTATCTGTCCACGCTCAAGGCGGGCACCTACACCGCAGAACTGACCTTTGAGGACGGCTCCAAGGCAGCCATCGGTCTGGCGGTCAGCAACTCGGCGCAGAGCGCAGTCAGCCCGAGCCAGATTACCTTTGATAAGTACGAGCAGTCCGCAAACTATGCCGATCAGACGGTAAACGTCGTTCTTCCGGCGGGCACGCGTCTGGATTCCATCAAAATCGGCAGTACGGTGCTCGAGCGCGGCACGGATTACACCTATAATGCAACGAGCGGCACGATCCGTCTGCTCAAGGAGACGCTTGCCAAGAAGAGCAAAGGGCACTTATACGGTTACATTCGTACCCAATCAGGGGTTCGTCCTTTACCTGCTCGCTGAGCGTGGTAGATACCGCGCCGGTGAACGAAGTGGTTCCGGGCACGGTCGATTTTGACGCGAACACCTCGTCCGGCGGCTACGCCGATCTGGTGGTAACGCTTAACATGGTAGACGGCGCAGTGCTCAAGAATATCCGCTCGAACGGCAAGACGCTCGAGGAGAACTGGCAGTACAAGATCAAGGGCAGCAAGGTCACGATCAACAAGTCTGCGGTTGCGGAATTCGGCAAGAGCGGCGCATCCTACGCGGATTTCGTTTTTGTGATGAGCAAGGGTCAAAGCCCGACGCTGCGTGTCAACTACGTTACCACTTACGCGCTGACGGCTTCCGTGGTCGATGATCTCGGTCTGCCGATTTCGGGCGCGTCCGTCACCTTCACGCCTTCGGACGCGGAGAGCGGCACGGCAGCGCAGACGCTGACCACCGGCTCGGACGGCACGGCAACCGTTTATGTCAAGCGCGGCTCGTACGTTGTAACGGCAACGCATTCGCGCTTTACCGCGGCGGTTACGCAGACGGTCAAAATCTCTGCAGGCCGCACGGTCAAGCTGACAGGCGAGATTCTCGAGAATGTACAGCTGGTTGTTACCAACGCGTACGGCGCACCGCTGTCTGGTGCGGTTGTCACGGTCGGCGGCAAGAGCATCACCACCGGCACGGACGGCACGGCGTCGTTCAGCCTCAAGCGCGGCAGCTATGTGGCGCAGGTGGCGTGCACCGGCTACTCCGCACAGAGCGTACAGCTTTCCGTAACCGATTCGATTCGTGAGCGCGTACAGCTCAAGTAATTTCTCAAAATGCAAGCCGCCCGGTTTTCCGGGC
>VOFI01002587.1_pt1 | contig 45842 bp, 79 predicted proteins | sample 5384131 | NCBI WGS metagenome assembly VOFI01 (sample SAMN12384728, study PRJNA508395) | human gut metagenome | isolation source: healthy gut H | host: Homo sapiens
CATGAGAATAGTTGCTTTTGTAATTCTATATGTAATTACGACTATTTATATTGTACGGTATGGTGAGAAGTGCAGAAAAGATCCAAAGCATAGCGTTCTCTATGGAGTTCCAGATATCCAGAAGTTTGATGTGAGCGCCATGGAAAAAAAAATAGAGAAGCGTCATTATCTGGTTCTTGTGGTATTTTTGCTTCATTTGCAGTTTTAATCTACGGTTGCCCGAAGTTTGGATGGACTCTGACTCAGAATGCTATTGTGTTTATGTGGATGGGAATTTTAAGCGGCTTTGCGTATGGCTATACACCTAGTAAGATTGCCTCTGAATTCGTAAAAGGTGCCAAGGGCATGATTTCCGCAGCCTTGATCGTAGGTCTTGGCGCGGCTTGCACTTTGATCATGAACGAAGCCCATATTCTGGATACCGTTGTTATGGGGATGGCTGAAGGAATGGAATTCCTTCCCACAATTTTAAAAGCCCCGGCTATGTTGATTATCAATATGATTGCCAGCGTGTTTGTTACCTCCGGTACTGGCCAGGCAGCTGTGGTTATGCCGATTCTTGCTCCGGTTGCCGATTTGTCCGGAATCAGCCGTCAGATTCTTGTACTGGCTTATCGTTTGGGTGAGGGAATCTGTGGTTATGCCCAGCCCCATGGAGGCTCTTTAATGCCGTTTATTGCGGCTGCAGCTATTCCCCTATGATAAGTGGATGAAATTTTTTGGGAAGCTCTGGGGGCTTTGGATTGTAGCTGCATGCATTCTGATGATGGTCTGTGTAGTAACTGGATACCAGTAAGAACAATAAAGGTGGCTGTCGGTTAATTTCTGATTTTTCTACCGATTACTAATAGGGCCAATCCCACAGGATTCGGGGTTTATCCAAATCTCGAATCCTTTATGGGATTGTCTCTTGCTTTTATGGATGAATTTTCATACGGTTTTAATCTGAATGTATTCCTGGTTTATCGTTTTTCCACCGGTCCCGGAGGCCCGGCTTTTTCTGGCTTTTTAGAGCGGAGATGCTCCTCCCATGATCTGGTCAAATTCCTTGGTGGAGTAGCCCCATTTCTTCAGCCGTTTTTCACGGCGCTGCTGGCGGAGGATCTGCTCGGCCCGCCCTTGTGGGCCCGGTAGGTGAGGAATCCGAAGATGGCCGCCCCGATGACGGCGATCACAGCCAGGACAGAGATCCCCTTTAATGAGGATGGAAACCATAGGAGAGCGGTCCTTTTTTTCCGGAGCTTTGCTGCCAGTCGTTTCCGGCTTTTCGTCCTTTTTCCTGGACGCCGGATCCGTCTTCATCTGCCCTGGAGCTCTCCGGGGTATCGGCCTGCTCCGTCCTCCGGTCTCCAGCCCGGAATCTGCCTTGGCCGTTTCGTTTACGGCCCCGGTGCTTTCTGCAAGCTCTGCCAGCATAGATGGATCTGGTGTATAGGCAGGGACATTGACGGCCTCCAGATAGGCATGTCCCACATTTCTGTCTCCATACGTATAATCGATCCGTGCCACGGCAGATGATGGAGCTGCTTCCTCCAGAGTATAGCTTAAGGAAGAGGACACATCAGAAAAATCCCCTTCCGAGGGAAGGGTAACGGCGCTGTTTTTTCCAACAGAAAGCCGTATGGAGCCGCCCAGATGGATCCCGCCGATGGCCAGGTCGTTTTCGATGTCCCTTGATAGACGCTGTCCTGGCCTGCAACGGACACGGACTTGAAATTCCGGAAACCAAAGTCAAAAAGCGCCTTCGTATCGGAGTAATGAGTCTGATGGCCGTTTAAGACCACAGCGATCAGTTTCAGCCCATCCCGCTCTGCACAGGTCACCAAGGTGTTTCCTGCAAGAGAGGTGTAGCCCGTTTTTCCGCCGATGACCCCGTCATAATAGAGGGAATCATTTTTTTTTCAGCATCCGGTGGTGGGCGTAGTAGCGCCAGCCGTTGGGATACTGTTTTAATTTCCCGGCCGGAACGTCGTAATAGGTGGTGGAATCGATCTCTACAAAGGTGGGATTGGAAAAGCCGCCTGGGAGATCGGGGGCCATGTCGTAGGCGCTGGTATAGTGGTTTTTCATCATTGAGGCCGCTGGGATTGGCAAAATTTGAACTGGTACAGCCCAGAGACCGGGCCTTTTCATTCATCAGCTCCGCAAAGGCATCGATGCTGCCGGAGCAGTGCTCCGCCAGAGCGTTTGCCACCTCGTTGGCTGACTGGAGAAGAAGGGCGTAGAGGCATTCCCGGACCGAAAGCTGGTCTCCGGCCCGTGCCCCAAGGATCGAAGCTCCAGGCTCCAGGGTGTTGACGGCTTCATTGGAAAACGTTACAGTCTCGTCCAGATCACAGTTTTCAAGGATGACAAGAGCTGTCGATCTTGGTGATACTGGCGGGATAATAGGCCTCCCGGGTTTTTTTCATAGAGGATCGCGCCGGAACCGGCGTCCATAAGGATCCGCCGTCGGCGGAGATGGATACGTCTGTGGGCCAGTCTGCCGCAGCGAAGGCTGCGGAAACTGGGAAAAAGCCCTGTCATAAGGGCTATGCACAGAAAGAAGCAGAGTTTTTTTTTCTTATATTTCATAAATAAACAGTCCCCATTTTGTCGCTTTAGGGTCATTATATAAGAAATCAAAACACAAGTAAAGGATTAATTTCCCCTTTTTCCGCGGCTTTCCGCCCCTTGAGCCAAAGGAACAGGCAGGCTCCGAAGAAAAATGGTCACGAATATGGCAAAAACAATGGCGATTCGCAGAGCCGTATCCATAAAGAACGCCTCGGGTACGATGTTGATGAGCATATCTGTGTCGTGATCCAGGATCCAAAGGTCGTTGTCAAAAAAGATATGGTGGAAAAAAACGAAATACGGGGAAAAGTCTGTGGATATGACGGCGGCCAGTGCCAGGCAGGCGGCGAAAAAAAACGCCGGTCCCTGCGCAGAGGGAGCCGGGGGACTGCCCGGGCCAGGTACGCGCTCCGGTCCCTTACGGCCCCGTTTCCAGAAATATAAAAGGGCGGCAAAGGCCAGGGTAAACATAAGCCCCAGCCATCTGAGCCCAGGCCAGGAACAGCCCCCGCATCCTCCATGTGGGCGATTCTCCCGGGCATTGAAAAAAACTCCCGGTATTCTCGCCCATGGTGGTGAACACATGGAGATCCTCCCGGTTTCCGCGCAGATATGCCATCATCTCATCTGTGACGGATAAAAGGTCGTCCATGGTCATTTCCGGCAGGTCGTCCAGGACCTGGTATTTCTCATACTCCATTTTGTAGTAGCCGGGGGGTCCAGTAGGCCACTGCCTCCCACGGCAGTGATCAGAAATACGATCATGAGCCATAGGGCCGTAAAGATACCGGCAGCGTGGATCCAGAGGGCATGCACGCTGTTTTTCGAGGGTTCTGTGGTTCTTTTTCTGAATCATTTTTCCTGCACTCCGTTTAATCACTTTTAGTCCGGTAAACTCCTCCCGGTCCTTTTCCTCCAGGGCGTTGGTGATCTCTGTGACCAGGGCCCGATAGGACGGGATAGTGATGTTTTTCAAGGCGTTGGCACGTTTCTGGGTCTTTTTTGATGCTTTCTGCCAGCCGGTAGGCTGAGGTCTCCACCGTGGCCAGCCGGGCGGTCAGCTCCTTCACCCGCTCAAAGGCCAGGCAGGCCTCGTCCAGGGAATCGCTGGTGCTGTAAAAGGAATAGGGAGGCCTTTCCTTTTCTCTGGGCGTATATTCCACCAGAGGGATCTCTGTCCCCATGATGCTGCGGGCCTTGACCCGGATGGAATCCTCTATGGGGATGGAGTCGGCGATCTCCTCCACAAAGCGGACCCCCAGCTCAATATTGGCCTTCTGGAGCGCGCGGTAGGCAGAGGTGAAGGTGGAATCGATCTCCGACTGGATGGAGCGGGCCTGGCCGATGAGTCCGGTCAGCTCCTTTAAGAGAATATTCCTCTTTTTATCCATAAGTCCGTAGCCCTGGACAGCCAGGGCCAGGGAGTTTTTGGCCAGGATCAGATTTCCTTTGGTGGGAAAGGTGTTGGGATTCATATGGTTGCCTCCTTATATGCACAGGGCGGCTGTGGCGCATCTATGCGGGTTTATAATATTGATCCAGGATCTTTGTGTCGATCCGGTCCAGCTCTTCTCTTGGAAGCAGGCCCAGAAGCTCCCACCCAATATTCAGGGTATCGATGACCGTCCGGTTGTCGTGGGGATCCTGGCCGATGAACCGCTTCTCAAAAGCCTTTCCGAATTCCAGATACCTTTTATCCAGAGGGGACAGTTCATCTTCACCGATAACAGAGGCCAGGGCTCTGGCGTCTCCCACTCTGGCGTAGCAGGAAAAGAGCTGGTTGGCCACGTCCTGATGATCTTCTCTGGTATAGCCTTCGCCGATGCCGTCCTTCATCAGACGGGACAGGGAAGGAAGAACGTTAATAGGCGGGTAGATGGACTGGCCCTGAAGGGTTCGATCCAGAACGATCTGCCCTTCCGTAATGTATCCGGTAAGATCCGGGATAGGGTGGGTAATATCGTCGCCGGGCATGGTTAAGATCGGGATCTGGGTCACGGAGCCGTTTACCCCCGCCACGATGCCCGCCCGCTCATAAAGGGACGCCAGCTCGCTGTACAGATAGCCGGGATAGCCCTTTCGGGACGGGATCTCTCCCTTGGAGGAGGAGACTTCCGCATGGCTTCCGCATAGGGAGGTCATATCCGTCGGGATCACCAGGATGTGCATTCCCTTTTTCATAGGCCAGGTATTCGGCCACGGTCAAAGCCACCTTGGGAGTGATGAGCCGCTCCACCACCGGATCGTTGGCCAGATTGATGAACATGGCCACATGGTCCAGGACGCCGCTTTCCCGGAAGGTCCGTTCAAAATATTCCGCCACATCATATTTTACACCCATAGCGGCAAAAACAATAGCAAATTTTTCATCGGTATCGTCCCCCAGAGACGACTGCATGACGATCTGGGCGGCCAGCTGGTCATGGGGCAGGCCGTTGCCGGAGAAGATCGGCAGCTTCTGGCCCCGGATCAGGGTCGTAAGGCCGTCGATGGCAGAGATCCCGGTGCGGATATAGTTTCTTGGGTATTCTCTGGCCACAGGGTTCAGGGGCTTTCCGTTGACATCCAGCCGTTTTTCGGCAAGGACCGGTCCCAGGCCGTCGATGGGATTTCCGATGCCGTCGAAGGTGCGCCCCAGCATATCCACGGACACTCCGATCTCCATGGGATGGCCAGTGAGCCGGGTGTGGGTATTGCGGAGCGCCATGTTTTCCGTGCTCTCAAAGACCTGGATCACGGCTTTATCCTCATAGACCTCGATGATGCGGCCCAGCTTTTTTCCTTCCCGTTTACGGTCATTTCCACGATCTCATCATAGGCGGCTCCGGAAACGCCTTCCAGGACCGCCAGGGGGCCGTTTAATGAGCTTAAGCCCAGATATTCGATTGCCATTTTCTTATGCCTCCTTATGCGTTCCGTTCCATGACGGAGTTATAGAAATCGTCGATCTGCTTTTTATAGCCGTCGAACATGTCCGGACGGTCATTGGGTACGTCATACCGGATGGCTATGACGCGTTCAAAGATCTTTTTTTCCTCCTTCAGTACGGACACCGGCATGCCCATAGAGATGAGGGCCCGGCATTTTTCATAAAGATACAGGATGATCTCCATCATTTTAAACTGCTTTTTTAAGGGTACGCAGGTATCGTCCTTGTGGAAGGCGTTCTGCTGCAGAAAGCCAAGCCGGATGACTTTGGCGATTTCCAGAATGAGCTTCTGGTCATCGGGGAGCACATCACCGCCGATGAGCTTTACGATCTCCATGAGACTGCTTTCCTGGTTTAAGAGCATCACCAGCCGGTTCCGGTACTCTACGAAGCTTTTTGTCCACATTGGTCTCATACCAGCCGGAAAGGTCTGTCAGATATTCGGAATAGCTGGTGAGCCACTGGATGGCCGGGAAATGGCGGGCATAGGCCAGATTTTTGTCCAGGCCCCAGAAACAGCGCACGAACCGCTTGGTGTTCTGGGTCACAGGCTCGGAGAAGTCGCTGCCCTGGGGGGGAGACCGCGCCGATGATGGAAACGGAACCCTCGGAACCGTTTAAGTTCTGGACCATGCCGGCCCGCTCATAGAACTGGGACAGGCGGGAGGCCAGATAGGCCGGAAAGCCTTCCTCTGCGGGCATTTCCTCCAGACGGCCGGAAAGCTCCCGCAGAGCTTCGGCCCAACGGGAAGTGGAGTCTGCCATGATGGCTACATGGTAGCCCATATCCCGGTAATACTCTGCCAGGGTAAGGCCTGAATACAGGCTGGCTTCTCTGGCAGCCACAGGCATATTTGAGGTATTGGCGATCAGCGTGGTCCGCTCCATCAAAGGATTTCCGGTCCGGGGATCGTCCAGCTGGGGAAAATTCCTCCAGCACCTGGGTCATTTCATTTCCACGTTCACCGCAGCCGATATAGATGATGATGTCCGCGTCGGACCACTTGGCGATCTGGTGCTGCATCATGGTTTTCCCGGTGCCGAAGCCCCCGGGATGGCGGCGGTGCCTCCCTTTGGCCAGGGGAACAGGGTATCCACGATCCGCTGCCCGGTGATCAGAGGCCTGGAGGCGGGGTATCGGCGGCTTACGGGTCTGGGGACGCGGATGGGCCATTTCTGGGTCATGGAAAGAATGGCCTCTGAGCCGTCTTTTTTTCTGGATGGTCACCAAAGGCTCCTCGATGGTGTAATCCCCCATCTTCGGCCACAGAGAGGACAAATCCCTCCATGTCCGGCGGCACCATGACCTTATGGGTGATGGCCCGGGTCTCCGGCACCTCGGCGATGACGGCGCCGGGATAGAGGCGGTCGCCTTTTTTACTGTCATATGGGCGTGCCATTTCTTTTTTGTATCCAGGGAATCCGCGTGGATGCCCCGGTCGATGTAGCAGCCGCTTTCCTTCTGGATGGCGTTTAAGGGCCGTTCGATGCCGTCAAAAATACTGGTCGGGATCCCCGGATCAGGGTGGCGGACACGGGAGCCCCTGTACCAGCGACCGGCTCTCCGGGCTTTAAGCCGGTGGTCTCTTCGTATACCTCGATGGTGGTCCGTTCAGAGGTAAGTCCGATGACCTCACCCACCAGCCTGCCCGTTCCCACATAGACCATTTCATTCATCTGGAATCCGGAATCCCTTTTTAAGTAGATGATGGGACCGTTGATTCCGTAAATGTTTCCACGAGCTGTCATGATCTGCTGCCTCCTAAAATAAACTGGAAGTTTTCTCCGGCTTCCTTTAATTTCGTTTCAAAAGAATTGTCGATAAGGATGTTTTTGAGGCGATCACAGCCCGGGTGCCGCCGGAGAAGGGATACTGGCTCACACGGATGTCGCAGCCGGTTTCCATGGATAAGAGGTTCTGCTTTTCCTGGTCCGCAGGATCGATATAGATATGGATCTCCTCGCCCTGGGCAAAATCCCGGGCCTTTCTGATCTGCTCCTTTAAGAGCGTTTCATAAGCCGGGGTCTCCATGAAGCGGGCCAGCCGGTCCCCGAGCTCGGAAAAGATCCGGCCCTGGAGCTCCTCCTGTTTCTGGCTGTACGTCCGTTTTCAGACCGATCTGATTGATGGCCAGCCGTTTATTGGCTTCCCTTTGTATGGTTTCTGTTTCCGTCTGGATCCTTGCTTCTGCCTGTTTTCTGACATTTTCCTCATGATCCCTAAGGACCGATTCCAGATAGGCCGTATAGTCGGCGGTCATTTTTCTCCGGCCTCCTGGGCGCTGTGGATGCAGAGCTCTTCAAAATGCTGTAATTTATGTTCAATGGTCACAACAGTCACCTCGATTTTTTAAAGTTTCAGCCCGATGGCCTCGTTGACGTATGCGGTGATGAAATCCGGTCTCCGGCCAGTGCCGTGGCGGTCCGGGATCTCGATCAGAAGGGGCATCTTATGGCCGGTCCGGGTGATCCTGACCAGGTCCGGATATTGCTTCCCCAGAGATTCGGTCAGCAGGAGGATCCCGTTGTCCTTATCAGAGACTGCGTCCTCCAGAGCTTTTTTTACATGATCCCGGCTGCGGACCAGGATCCCCTCCACGCCTGCCAGCCGCATGCCCGTAAGGGTGTCGGTGTTGTCGCTGATGAGATACATTTTCATAGTCTCACCCCGGTTTACAGGCTGCCGATGATCATAAAGGAGATGATCAGCCCGTAAAGGCATACGCCCTCAGCCAGTCCCACGAAGATCGAGGGATTTACCAAGGATAGAGGAATCCTCACTGATGGCTCCCAGGGCAGCGGAGGCTGCGGCCGACACGGCAACGCCGCCGCCGATACAGGAAAGACCGGTGGAAAGGGCAGCCGCAATGTAGCCCATGCCAGTGGCGTTGGAGGCAGCGGAGGCCGTTTCAGCGGCAAAGGCGTTTCCTGTGAAGAACAGGCAGGATGCGAAGACCATGGTGCCGAAGAAAAGGAATACATTGGCTGCCAGGGCCCGTTTATAGCGTCCTCTGGATCTCGCCTGCGGCGAAGGCCCCGAAGGGAACTGCAATGCTTAAGATCAGAGCAATGGTTAAAAGGACTTTTTACTGTAAATGTCATGATAAGATCTCCTTTTTAAAAAGTTTGTTTTTTTCAGGAATGGTTTAAATTCTCGTCCAGTACCTCGGTAGAAACGGCTGAACAGCTCATAGTATTCCAGCCTCAGCACCTGGATCCCCACCACAAGGCCCTCCATGCCGCAGACGAACAGGTTGCCCAGGACGATGACCGGGATGCTGATATGCCCGGTCTCCGCTCCGGATAGCATAAGCACCACCTGCATCATGGCCGCGTGGCTCACGGCAAAAGGCGCCGATACGCACAAAGGAAAGGGTATTGGAAAAGTAGCTTAAAAAGCACCTCAAACAGCTCGAAAAAAGCCCTCCACGAAGAACATGGCTCCGCCGGAAAAAGCTCCGGGCCCCGCCTTTCCACCAGGGCGGCCAGGGGCTCCTTTAAAAAGATCAGAAGGAGCGGGACCACGAACATGACTGCCAGAACGGCAGTGGCTGGAAGCGGCCTTCCTGTCATATAAAGGATGATGACGGCAGCCAGGCTCAGGTAAAATATGAATCCCGCCAGGCCGTTGGTGTCGAACCAGGTTTTTTTCCGTATCCCGGCATTTGAAGCTTACGGCCATGTTCACGATCATCGTAAGGAGGATCATACCCATGCCCAGGGCAATGGCGGTGACAAATACGGTGTTTAACCGTCCCACAAAGGGGGAGAGCGGTCATGGCCTCCGCCGGACGCAGCCAGAGGGCTGGGATCACGTCTTCGAAGCCGAAGACGCTTCCAAAGAGGAAGCCGAAGATGGTGGAGCAGAATCCACAGCAGGAAATGATGGCCGCCAGATCCAGCTTCTTAAACCGGTAAAGAAGGAAACCGCCGATAAGGAGCAAAAGCCCCTGTCCCACGTCTCCGAACATGAAGCCGAAAAAGAGGGAATAGGTGACGGCGATCAGAAGCGTCGGATCAAATTCATTGTAGGCCGGGAGGCCATACATCTTCACAAACATCTCAAAGGGCCGCAGGAGCGCCGGATTCTTCAGCCGGGTAGGCGGCGTGCTGGTTACATGCTCCCGGCTGTCCTCGATGACGAAGAAGGTGGAGGCGTCCTCCTCCAGCTCCTTCTGGAGGGCCCTGGCGTCGGTCTCAGTGGTCCAGCCGCATAAAATATAGAAGGGATGCTCCTTTTTGTCAGTGACGGCCGCGCAGCGGCGCACGTTAAAGTTGGCGTTATAGGAGCCAAGGACCTCCACAGCCTGCAGGAGGGCGGGTTTCTGATCCTCCAGATACGTTTTTTCCCTGGCGTCCAGCTGGGTGATCTGGGACTTTATGTCCTCCAGCTCCTTTCCAGCCGGCGGATTTCCTCTGTGGGAGTGCCCGTATACTGGTCCGGGAGGATGATCCTTTCAAACTGCAGGGATGAAAATGCTGCATCGATCCGCTCCGATACGGGGACCGGGGACAAAATAGATCAGTGTCACATAGTGGTCGGTCTCATGGCACTTATAAAGGATCGTATCCTCAGAGGATTCCGCAAAAGGCCTCCAGCTGGGAATAGAGCTCCTTTAAGACTTCTTCCGAACCGGTATTTGATGTGACGGAATTTCAAAAGCTCCGGAATACTGAAGTCCAGCTCCCGGTAGAGGTTCACCTGTTCATACAAGGCGTGAGTATCCTTCAGCTTTTTGTTTCAGTGCTTTTTCTGCGTCTGCTGCCTCCATGGCCTTTTTTTTGTCTCCTGGACAAAGGCAATGGCCTCCTCGGCCGTCATGGAAGCAGGCGACGGCGTGCAGACAGCCTTCGTTCCCTCAGAACACAGGGCCGTCAGCTTTTCCGCCGCTTCATATGGCTCCCGGTATGGATTGGTCCGGGACAGGGAATCAGCTTTGATACGGATTTCAGCCCGTCGGGCATTTTCCAGATGGATCTCATACCGGCATAGGGACCTGGTTGACCATACGGTCCAGGTCGTCTCTGGGCCGGAAATGCTGACGAACTTCATTGGTTCGATCATAAAGCCGCTCCTCCTTTCTTTTCCTTCCCTTTTTAGCTTTCGGCCAGACAGGACAGGATCTCATTCCCCGTCCAGCTGGTAACGGATGCCCTCGATGGTGGTGATAAGCTTCCGTATTTCTTCTTCCTTGAAATAAAAATAAGTATTTAAGGCTGCTGCTGAGTATGGATTTTTCCGCCCCTGAGGTCTGGTAGACAGCATCCAGCAGTGAGCGGAACAAACGCTTCAGGCGGGGATTTTCCTGGCCGGAGGACGGATCCGGCTGTCCAAAGATCCGGTTCCCATAGCGGGTGGTCCTTAAGATCCCCAGAAATTCCTCCCTGGAGGCAGCCTGGGCCATGGCCCGATCTGATCCTTTCTTAATTTATAGTATACCGGGATCAGGAAGTCCTCAATGGCGTGGTCGGAAAGCCGGTAATATTCCTTGGCTCTGAGAGCCACTCCAGATTTAAAAGGTCGATCTTTTCCCCGATGCACTGGGAGACGGCCTCCAGCTCCCTTCCGGCCCAGCTGTTTTTTCATATCCTTCCATAAATGGGTGAAGTACAGGGAATCCAGGGCGGATTCGTAATCAAAAAGGGCGGTGACGCCCTGGTCCCGGAGCCTGCGGAGCGGTTCATAGTAGAAGGATCCTCTGAGCCCCTCCACAAAGCTGTCCAGGGAACTGCATTCGGCCAGTCCGGCCAGATCCAGATGGGAGTGCTTCCGGAAAAAATCCTCAAAAAATACTCAGATCCAGGTCCGAGGACCGGCTGGAAGCGGCGTCCCGGAGACATTTTTTCAGAATATTGACCTCAAAGTGCATAAAATAAAGATCCAGGAATTTCCGCTGGCTTACGGCGGCGAACCGGTAAAGGCTGGAATAGTCCCGGTAAAGGGAGCGCCAAAAGCTGCTCGATCCGGCTCCGGTTCAGTTCTCCGTCCCCGCGGCCTCAAAGGCACAGCTGTAAGAGGGACGGCTTTTCAGCGTTTCCACCGCCGCGGATACGCTGTCCGAAAAGGCCAGCTGGGAAAAATCTGTGTTGTAAGAAACCGGCCCTGCATGGCACGGATCTTGGCCGAAACCGCGCTGTATGTCATAAGATTTCCCATAGACTACACCCCGGTCATTTCCCCGGAACAGCCGGTCCACATAGTCTTTGTGGAAGGCGTCATAGTGGCGCTCCAGCTGCTGGATGGACTGGGCCGCTTCTTTTTTCCTGGGACTGGATGCGGGCGTTGGCGGCGGCATACGCCTGTTCCCGGAGCTTCCGGATCCTTTCTTCTGTTTCCTGGTCCAGTTCCCCTGTCAAACTGTCTGGTCCGTTCCTCATACTTGCGCGGTCAGCTTTTTTCTTTTCTGTTCCCTCTGCGGCGGCAACGGACCGCTCTTCGATCTGTGAGAGTCTTTCAATGATGGTGTTCATAATTATTCTGCCCCTTGGCGGAGCCCCATCGGAAACCTCCGCCACATTGAATAATACAACTTGCCTTTTATTCATGACAAATATATAATATTTATATTGTAATAACATTGATATTATAAACAGACCAGAATGGTCGTTTTACAGGGAGGAAATAGAATGGAATTGCTCCAGTTCCGATATTTTTTAGAGGCGGCCCGGTATGAAAAACCTGACCAGGGCGGCGGATGAGCTTCATATTGCCCAGCCCGCCCTGTCCCAGTCTATTATGCGGCTGGAAAATGAACTGGGAGTGAAGCTTTTTTTGACCGGAGAAATCATCACGTTTATCTCAATGACCAGGGAAAACTTTTAAGGAGGCGGCTGATCCCTTTAATGGAATCCATCGACAGCCTGAAGGACGAGCTGTGGGAATCAGTTTGTTCCTCAGAAAAGACCATCTCATTGAATTTTTTTGCCGCCTCCCAGTTTATCACCAACTGTATCATCGCATATAAGGCGGAGCACCTGGATGTGAAGTTCCAGGTATCCCCAGGGAGACCATGGGCGGCTGCGATATCCACATTGATTCCAGGGCCTCGGTCTATGGTCCTACGGCTATGGGGGGGAGATCCAGATGCCGGAGGGGGCAGTCCGCCAGGAGATCCTGGAGGAGGAGATATATCTGGCTGTGCCCGCCAACTCGCCGCTGGCAGAGCGGGAGTCGGTGGACCTCAGGCAGCTTCGGGAGGAGGGGTATATCCGGCTGGGAAACGGCTGGCAGCTCCGGCAGATCTGCGATAACTTTTTTCCATCAGGCCGGTGTCCGGCCCCAGATGATCTTCGAGAGCAACAGCCCGGAGTCAGTGCGGAATCTGATCGCCGCAGGTCTCGGCATCGGCTTCTGGCCCGAGCGGTCCTGGGACGAGCAGCCAGGCCCACAGGTGAAGCTGATCCCCATCCGCTATCCCGTCTGCCGCCGGGACGTGGTGGTGACCACGTACAAGCAGGCACAGGAGAAGCCGGTAGTGGGAGAGTTTGTGGATTATCTGTGCGGGTATTTTAAGAGAGGGCTGAAGGACGAAGATAGATGAAAATACTTTTTCCGTCTTAAGACAGGTTTTCGCAAGATGCCTCCGCAGTCTGTCCAGAAACGGCAGAATGGCTTCCCAGAATGGTGAAAATGTATAGAAAAAGACAGCCGCAGAATCATATGGCCCAGGTCCTGCGGCTGTCGTTGTTTGGTTATGTTTAGCTGCCCGGCGGTTTTTCGGATCATTCCCCGGCGGTCAGATACTGCTTCGCCACATAGGCTTCCTGGTCGTTATAGAGGATAACGGCCCAGAAATCGTCGTGGTCCCGGATGTACTCCACAGACGCGCCGGGATCCAGCTTTCCGATCCGGTCGGCATCGGTGGACGGCTCCTTCCGGACGTTTAAGGTATCCGTAGTCTTATAGGAGACGGTCTTTGCGGAGGTCTCCTCAGTGGAAGCCTCGGCGGTGGTGGCTTCTGTGGTGGCTGCGGTGGTGGGGATGGAGGCCACGGTCTCATCGGTGGGATCCTTATCCGGCGTCAGCAGCCGGATCACCAGCACCAGGACGACGATCAGCACCACAGGCACAAGAAGCTTTACCATATCCGCAGGATTCAGTCCCAGCCCGCCCCTGAGGGCTGTTTTTTCTGCTTCCGGCCTGGCGGCTCTGGGTCTGGGAGCGGCGCGGTCTGGGCGCAGCCTTGTCGGCGTCCGTAAAGGAGTAGATCTCCTGGGACAGGACGTGGTAGGCTTGGTTGGCGTTGTAGGCGCTGTTATCCCCTTCCCCTGGCGGCCTTGTTGCCGATGGAAAGGATCTGGAGATAGTGCTCGGCTGTGGATTTGCTGATCCACTGGCCGTCGTAAAGCTCATGGATCATATGATCCAGGGAGCTTTCCACGATCCCCGCCCTGATCGCATTTTAATTTTACCATATATTCCAGGGTCTGCCGGGCCTTGATCATGGACTGGTTGTATTTTTTCTGGCCCATGAGGCGTTCCGTTTCCTGGACATTTTTTTTGTATTTTTTCCCAGATACCGGGATTATCTACTTTTTGCCATAGATATTTCCTCCATATTGTCACTCTATAATCCTATTATAAATGAAAAATGAAAAATTTGCATTAACAATTTGAACATTCGTGGAAATATTCCAAAAAACGATAACAGTTTTTGAAGCCTCCATTCCAGAGCACACGCTTCTGTCCATGGCCGCTGTTGCAAATACAGGAACAGGATGGTAAAATAGCAGATACAAAAAACAGATGAAAACAGATCGGGAGGACATAAAAATATGAGATTACGCCATATTAAAGGCGCAGAAGAGCAGATCGCAGAAAGCCCCTATGTGATCCAGGATCCCCAGGGATTAAAGGGAAAATGGCATGAATTTTTTGGAAACCAGAATCCGATCCGTATCGAGGTGGGTATGGGAAAGGGAAAATTCATCATGGAGCTGGCGGAAAAGAACCCGGATGTGAATTACATTGGTATTGAACGGTATTCCAGCGTGCTGTTAAGAGGGCTCCAGAAGCGGTCCCAGCTGGAGCTGTCCAACATTTACTTCATGCGGATCGATGCCCTGGAGCTGGCGGACGTTTTTGATGCCGGAGAGAGGTGGACCGGATCTATCTGAATTTCTCGGATCCGTGGCCCAAGGACCGTCACGCCAAGAGACGGCTGACCTCTGACCGGTTCCTTCCTATTTATGATCAGATCCTTAAAAAAGACGGATCATCGAATTTAAAACCGACAACCAGGACCTGTTCCGGTACTCCCTGGAGTCCATTCCGGAGGCTGGATGGACGGTGGATGCCCACACCTTCGATCTTCACAACAGCGAAATGGCGGAGGGGAATGTGATGACCGAGTACGAGACAAAGTTCTGCTCAGAGGGAAAGCCCATCTGCAAGCTGGTGGCGTCCAGAAAAAAATAAGAGTTCTCTTTTTAAAAGGATAGAAGGCGCCGGCCTGCATACAATATTACGAGAAACAGCCATGGAGCGTTTATGGACATAAAGACCAGGATCCGGAGGAGCCTAGCCAGGGCAACCTGCGATAAGACGGAGCTGGACCGCACAGTGCTGCGGTTTAAAAAAGTGTTTTGACGAGGCCAGCGCCGCGCCTGCGGAAAGGGTAAAAAAAAAAAAAATAAAGATCATAAAGGAGAAATGCATATGGAAAAAATGTTTACAGCCGCTGATTTTGACACAGAGGTACTGGGTTCGGATAAACCTGTTCTTGTGGATTTTTTTTGCCACCTGGTGCGGCCCCTGTAAAATGATGGCCCGGCAGTGGAAAAGCTGGCGGAGGAGTATGAGGGAAGGGCTGTGATCGGAAAGCTGGATGTGGAGGAGAGCATGGATATCGCAGGCCGCTACGGCGTTATGAACGTTCCCACGCTGATCTTTTTAAGGATGGCAGGGCTGTGGAGCGGAAGGTGGGCCTTCAGAGCGCCTCCGACCTCATGAAGCTCCTGGATTCGGTTTTATAAGCGTGGGGCCGTTCCACTGGCTTTTAAGGCCAGTGGAAGAAGCCTCGGAGGTAGTAATAAGGCAGAAAGAGCTTTCCGGCCTGTCCAAGCCCGGGAAGAAGCCGTTCTGCATCAAAAATACGGGGCAGAAGACCAGGCTTCCGATGATGAAGAAGGGGATCACAGCGCCCAGGGCCTCCGGTGTTTTAAGGATGGCTCCCAGGGCCATGGAGAAAATGGAAACGGCAAGGGCGTAAAGGGCCATGGCCGCCGTTTCCGGGAGGATGGCCGCCGCACCGCCGGATGAGACTCCGGTCCTCCCGAGAGAGCACCGCAGAAAGTCCGGACAGGGCCGCCAGGGCCACAGGAGCCGCCAGGGAGGCGAAGCGGCAGGGAAGGCGGAGACGGACCGGAAGAGGGGTAAAAAGCCCCCTGCGGCTGTCCTCTGCGGCTGTGACCGCGCTGTAAAGTCCAGTGATAAAAAGGAACACGGCCGTCAGCCCACGGACTGGAAAGAGGCCTGGGGAAGGGGCTGCGGTCCCGGTCTCCCCGGAGCCGTTCCCGGTCTGTCCCGGCGAATACGTGTATACATACTCAAAACGGAAGGTACTGCCGTCCTCCATCCGTTCCTTATAAAGGTCTCCGGCCTGTCCGGAGGCCTTTTCCGTTCCGGGGATCCCGCAGCCCCCAGGGCGTCAAAGGCGGCGCCCTGCTCCACGTAATCCTCCAGGATATCCTTGTTCTGGATGGCGGCCAGCTCTGAGAATACCACCTCGGTGGAAAGGGAGGCCGTCACGGTGGAGGGAGCGGAAAAAAACGGTGATGGAGCGTTTAAAGCGTCCGCTGTTTATTTTTCTGTTCCAGGTTTTCGGGGATCAGATATCCGCACTCTGCCTTCCGGGCGGCCACATGGTCCCGTACCTGCTGTTCATTTTCGCATGGATAAAAAGAGAACAGTCCCGTATCCCGGGCCAGGAGATTCTCCTTTAACCGGTTTCCCAGGCTGGCCGGCTCTGGATCCAGACAGCAGACGGCGACCCGTACCGTACCGTCCTTCCGTTTTCCATCCTGGATGCGGCGAGGGGCGGTCAGAGGAAGGGCGGCCAGAAGGAGCAGAAACGGGATCCGCTTCAGATACCGCTTGCAGCATAAGAAAAACCATAGAATGACTTTTTTTCATGGGCGTTTTACCTCAAATGCCAGGCTTATGAAAGTTCCCGCCAGGAAAAACTGCCGGGAGCGCCGCAAAGATCCAGGGCTCCCAGTGGGCGGTGACAGCCATTTTACAGTCTCAATGAAAATATAGGGGCGGAAGGAACGGGGCCGCCTTCTGGAAGGCAGAGGGAAGGAACACCAGGGGCAGGATCCCGCCGGAAAAAAGTGCAGCGCTGTGGCTCCCAGGAACAGGAAAAGTACGCCTCCCATCCGGTTCCCCGCCGCCTGGAAGGCGCATACAGCCAGGGAGGACGCAGAAACGCTTAAGAGCAGAAGCGCTGCGGGAAGCGCGGAGGAAAAACGGAATAGCGCCTGTAAGGACAGCTGCGGAGGCGGCAGACAGGAGAAGGACCATGTAGAGAAGGGCCAGCCCCAGGATCCGGGAGAGGATCATGGAAACAGGACCGACGCCGGCCAGGAGGAGCTGTCTGCGCAGCACAGGATCCAGGGGGCTGGAGAAAGCCCGAAACAGGGATGGCTGACAGCATAAGGGCCAGGATGAAAAGGCTGATGGCATAAAAAGACCACCGGCTTTACATCCCCCGAGGCGCTCACCGCCGTTTTCCGAACAGCTCACCGCGGGGAGGCTGTATTCAGATACAGGCGGTTCAGATCCCGCTCCAGCTGTGCTCTGGCCTCTGAGCAGTGAAAACGGTCCAGGACCTCGTCCCCGGCGTAGATCCCGGCCTGGGCGGCGCTTAAGGTCTGCGCCCCTGCATCGGCCAGCTCCCTTAAAGATCCGGCTTTCCACTCCGGCGTTCTCCGGAAGAAGCACGGGGACCGGTGTGTTGACGCCGCTCATGATGTCCTGGACAAAGCCCTCCGGTATCAGCAGGGCGGCCAGGAGCTCTCCGTTTTCCATCCCTTCCAGACCTCCTCCCGGCTCATGTAGGAAAGATCACAGATGCTTTTTACACTTTCCAGAGAGCTGAGCATGGAGGTCACCTGCTTCGCTAAAATATCGTTTTCAGGAAGAGCTACGCCGACGGTGATCCGCCCCGCCGCGACCGCCGTACAGGGCCTTGCCTGCCAGAAGGGCAGCCGCACCCATGAAAAACATCAGTACGGCTGCCCCGGCTGCCATCAGAGGGAGGCATTTCAGCGCCCGTTTTAATTCCAGCTGCAGATAAAACAGACGTATCTTCATATTAATATAAGGGGATTCCCAGCCGGTCGGCCACTTCCATGAACCCGTAAGCGCCTTCCATGATTAGGGGAATACCAGTCCTCTTCGGTGGCGGCCAGAACGTCCATGGGAGTTCCCTCCATGGGAGCGATCTCGCCGGAAAGAGGTTTAAAATAGTAATTGCCGCTGAAGATCGGGGGAAGAGTCAGCGGTGGAGATCTCCAGGGAGTCGATATCCGCCTGGATGCTCGTTCCCTTTCCAGCTGGCTTACGATGCCGGAGGCGGAGATCTTAAAGAGCTGGGATCCGTTTTCCAGCGTTTCCAGGGGAGAGATGGTAATCGCCGCTTTCTGTTATATAGCTGCCGGAATACAGGATGGAAACAGACGGGGCGCTGTCGCCGGAGCCGGACACAAGATCCAGGGAAGCGTCGCAGGTGAGCTTTTTTATCGTCATAAACGCCCTGCTTTACCAGGTACAGAGCCATGGCATCGTCGCCGCTTCCGATGGTGAGCTGGCCGGTGAGATTCTGGAGCGGGTATGCGCCGCCTTCAAACACAGCTTCAAAGGCCACCTCAGTGGGAACGGTCTGGCTGTCGCCGTCGCTGCCTGTGATTCCGCCGTTTATTACAGTGGAGCCCAGGACTGAGGTGAGCACACCGTCCTTATCCAGGTATACGGTCATCTGGATGTCCGTCAGGGACGCGTCCAGGGCCTGGATCATCTGGTCTGCGGCTGCCTTTTGCTTCCTCGTAGGCGTCTGCTGAGCTCTTCGGCTGTGGCGGGAACAGAGCCGCCCATGAGACCGTTCAGCTTTACGGTCAGCTCCAGCTGGCGCAGGTACTGGTTTTTCAAGGCCTCATCCTGGAGGAAAAAGTCCGAGGAGGTCCGCAAAGAAGTCGATCAGCGCCGCCTTGCTGACCAGCACAGAGTAGCCGCGGCATTCCTTTTCCTGTCCATTGACAGTAACGGTGCTTTTATCAGTCTTTTCCACGGTCAGCGCCGCCTTGAAATTTTCCTGGGCCTTGCAGCCCTCTCTGTAACGGTCCATAAGGGCGGGAAGATCCAGCGTATTTCCTCCCGCAGCGGCATTTTTCTTCGGCCAGGGCAGTGACCTCCGTTAGATAAGCGGCTGCCGCGTCGGCAGAGATGCCGTTTTCATCCAGAAGGCGGCTCATGGCAGGAGAATTTTTGATCCGGTCTGCCAGGCCGTCTCCCAGATCCATGGTGAGGACCTTTTCCGACAGCTCCGGGATGGCGGCCATCAGCGTGTGGTCTCCATAATAAAGATCCAGGTTTACCACATCCATGCCATTGTAAACGACTCAACGTTGGCATCGCTCTTCTTATTTGAAACATCATTCCGGCTGGAAATGCGGAGACCGCCGCCGGTAAGGGGCGTTCAGCTCTTCCATGGAGCTGCTGTCCAGGCTTAAGGTCAGCCCTGCTTCTGCATCAGAGGAGACAGAAGCGCTGGAAAACTGGCTGAGTCCGAAAATATCCTCAGCTGGAGATACCTGTTCGTGGGAAAAGGCTGTTTTAAAAGCATCTACCACGGCTTCCTTGGGATCTTTGGCGTTCATCTGGGTGAAGGCAAAGGCCGCCGCCGCTCCTGCGGCTGCCACCACGCCTGCGGCGATCAAAATCTTCATCCCTTTCTTTCCGGGCTTTGGTTCCTCCGGTACAGAGGGGAGAGAACCGGAGGACAGGGGCTGTTTCAGAGGCAGGGATGCCGCCGCCGGAGACGGATCCGGTCTCCTGTGGATCTATCTGGGCAAACTCCAGGGTCAGATCTGCATGGCATACGGGACAAATGGTACTTCCTTCAGGAATTTCTGCTCCACATTTTAAAACAAATCATATAGTTCCTCCATTTCTGTTTATTGAAACTGTTGGATCAGCTCTTCGGCTGAGAGACCGTTTTCTGGTCTTAGTCAGAACTCCGTCCTTTAAGACGTACATACTGGTACACAGGGCCAGCTCCTCCATTTTCATGGGAGGTAAGGATCACAGTCCCTCCGTCCGCCGTGTAGGCTTTCAGATAGGCCTGTATATCCCGTTTACATTCCAGGTCAGGGCGGCTCGGTTCGTCCATAATGAGGACAGAGGCGCGGCCTGAAAGGGCGCAGGCGATGCTGAGGCGCTTTCATGCCTCGGACAGGGGTATCCACCCGCTTCTTCAGCATGGGGCCGATCCCCAGGACAGAGCTGCAGCCCTCTGTCAGATCCTTCTCCATCTCCTTCCGGCTTCCGCGGTGCCATAAAAGCAGGTTGTCTTTTACCGACAGCTCTCCGATCAGCGGGTTCTCCTGGGGAGCATAGGCCGTAAGGTCTGCGGCAGCCCCGGACCTTCCCAGGATCTCGGTCCCATTGATGCGGATGCTCCCGCTGTCTGCCCGCAGGGCTCCCGCCAGGATCGACAGAAGCGTGGTCTTTCCGCAGCCATTGGTTCCGACGATCCCCACGCACTGGCCGGGCCCGGCTGAAAAAGCTGACGCCGTTTAGGATCCTGTGTTTTCCATAGGACTTACAGATTCCGGAAACCTCCAGCATAAGCCGTCCTCCTTCCTGTTTATGGCCCTTATTTTACCATATGAGAGGGGGGTGATGGAAGCGTTTTGGGGAAAACGTAAAAAGTTTAAAAAAAAAAAAGGTGTTGACTTTTTTCGGAACCTTGTCATATAATAATGGACGTGTCAAGGAGATAACACAGAGACACAGAAAAACAAAATACCAGCGCCTTTAGCTCAGTTGGTAGAAGCAATGAACTCTTAATCTATTTGTCCGGGGGTTCGAGCCCCCGAAGGCGCACTGAAAGGTTCCGATTTTGCAGACTTAGGGCTGCGGGGTTGGGACTTTTTTATGTCTGAAACAGGCAGAGAGCCTGCCGCGGAGCAGGGAAGCGGATCGATGTGTCTGGTCAATGAAATTCACGAATGATTTTTCGATGATTTCTTTTTGCGATGGGGTCGGTTTGCCCACTTATTAAACATTTCTTTTTGTTCCGGCGTTAAGGGTACGGCATCGGTATCTTTTGCGAAAAATTGGCTCAGGGTGATCCCGAATGCGTCACAGAGGGCTTCAGGGTTGAAAGTGATGGAACCGTGTTCCGGCGGTAGATATTGGCGATGGTGGATGCGGAAAGCGGACTTCTGGGCAAGCCTGTAAGTACTCCAACCACGTTCGCTGGTTAATTCTGTTATTCTTTTAATCACATCCATGTTATCAATCCCCTGTTGCATCCAATTCTACCCCTTATTTTAAGTTGTAATAGAATAAGAAAATAGAGCTCAATTGTAATGATTATACTGTTCAAATGAAAATCATTGTGCTATACTGGGCTTAAATAAAAATTTGCAATACAGAAAGGAAGGAAAGTATGAAGAAAAGGCTTGTGGCATTGGGAATGGCATTTCTGATGGCAATGTCCACCTGTATGACTGCTTTTGCGGGAAAAGAGACTGATTCCAATGGGCGCTGGGCCGGGAAGACAAAGGATGGGTGTACTATAATGATGACGGTTATTGGGTGAGGAACTCGGCCAAAAGAGCGGCGATTTTTACTGGTGGCTGGGACCGGACGGATATTTAAAGACAGGCCATGAGGGCGAGAAGGTCCGCATAGGAAACGCGTTCTTTGCATTGATGGAAAACGGAGCGATAAACCGCTTTGGAGAGGATGCATCGGGGAAAAAGGTGGATCTGTTTGAACTGATGAATGATCGGGGAACGGGCGGTCGAGGAAATCCCCAAAAGTTTGGCACATGGGATATTTATGAGACTGTGAAGAATGGAAATGTGTATAAAGCCTGGTGCTACTGGGACGAGGATGGAAGCAGGCTGGAAGGCTTACAGGAATCAGGGCTTTAAGTACTACTTTGATAAGGATAATGAGATCAAATTAGGGAAGAGGGGCACGATCGTTGACAAGCATTATATAATGGGAGATTACTCCGCAGCCATCGACCGCTGGATTCCCAGGGATGGAAAGTGGTATTATTTCGATGAAAACGGGGAGCAGGTCTTTGGGAAAGAAGACCATCCAGGGAACGGAATATGATTTCGGAACAGATGGATTTGTGGACGCTTCCCAGGTAGAGTTTCCGGAGATCGCGTCTGTGGAGATCGATAATTCCCAGAAAGAGGCCTTTGTAGGAGATGTGGTGGAGATCCCGTTTAAGATCGAGGTGAAGGAAGCTTCTCCCAGCAACGCGACGAAGGAAGCCGATTATGATATGTTCAAAAATGCATACGACGTATCCCATACGTATCATGTGAACAGAGGCGTCATGGTTCCCAAATATGAGGTGGGGAAAAGCCAGTTAAAGTATGAGATCGAGACGAAGTACGAGATCGACTGGGAGGACCAGCTGATCCGGATCCCCATCGACTGTATGGGAGCCGTATTTGGAAATATGCGTATCGGAAATACTAAATCAGAGGACTTTGGGATCGTATGCAGATATCCGGAAAAGTCAGTCCATGGAATCCAGGATCGAGGATCTGTTCAAGGACGAACAGGAAGGGGACGCTCTGGTTGCCGGATTAAAAACGCTGACGGAGGAAGAACCAGACAGCGTGAAAGAGAGCCTTGTGGGATCTGCGGAGGTCCAGACAAAGATCCAGGCCCTGGAACTGATGCATAATGGCTCAAAGAAGGTGGATACATACATTGATGTGGACGATTCCCTGGGGTTTGCGGATAAGGATACCTGCTCTGTGATCGGCCTGGGGCTTTCCATGGAGAAAGAAGGAAAGATCGGTCTGAAGATCGGAACCTCCAATGAAAAGCTTCCCGAGGAACTTACAAAGGAAAAGACAGCCGTGGCGTTTGACCTGAAGGTATTAAAAAAATGGAGCCAGCACGAAAAAGCTAGACGTTCCGGCACTCATCACGATCTCAAAGCCCGACAGCATCAAGACCGATGATTTCCAGTTATACCACATGAATGCCGGAGAGGCGGAAGAGGTCAATTATGTTGAAGAGGACGGTTTAGTCACATTTGCCGCTGAGCAGTTCAGTACCTTTGTGTTTGTAGAGGATGCGGAGGATACGGACAGCGGAAGCAGCGGAGGAGGTTCCACCAGCTCCTACGGACCGGGCCGCTGGGATACAGGAACAGCGGGAAATAAAGGACCGGAGGATACGAAGACCCAGAAGCCTGCTGGTACATGGGTACAGGATGAAAAGGGCTGGTGGCTGAAGTATGAGGACGGAACATGGCCCGCATCCCGGTGGATCGAGATGACCTGGAATCACGTTCCCAGCTGGTATTACTTTAATGCTGAGGGATATATGGCAACTGGCTGGATGAAGGACGGAGACCGGTGGTATTATCTGGATCCCAGTACTGATGGAAGCCAGGGACGTATGTTCACGGGCTGGCATGAGATCGGCGGTAAAGTGGTATTTCTTCCATGAAACAGCAGACGGCCCCATGGGTTCGCTGCTTGTAAACGGAACAACGCCGGACGGTTATCAGACAGATACAGACGGAGTCTGGATCCAGTAAACAGACGGATATGAAAGGGCAGGGATTCGTCCCCTGCCCTTATTGACTATAATGTATACTATTATTGACTTAATACGTTATTATGTTTATAATAATAAACACAATAACAATATGGGTGATGGATAAAAATGAAAAAAGCCGCATATAATATATTACCAGGAACAGAAGAAATACTGGCAGTCATGGGAGAGCAGATCAAGCTGGCCAGATTAAGGCGGAATCTATCGGCGGAGCTTGTGGCAGAGCGGGCTGGGATCAGCCGGGCTTCGCTGTGGAAGGTAGAGAAGGGCAGTCCTGCTGTTGCCATGGGCATTTATGCAGCGGTACTGCATGCGCTGAACAATCTGGATAAGGATCTGCTTCTTATTGCCAGAGACGATGTAATGGGCAGACAGATGCAGGATTTAAAACTGATCACAAGGAAACGGGCACCCAGGAGGAGAAAATAATGGCAGCAGACCAAAAGGTTATTTATGTCTATGATGATTTCAGTACCAGTGATCCGGTCCTTATGGGAATGCTGTATGTGAATGTGATCAAAGGCGGAGAAACGTATTCCTTTGAGTACAATGACCAATGGCTGAAAAAGACTGGCTTAATGCTGATGCTGGATCCAGAACTGATGCCTTATTCTGGAAGACAGTATCCTGTCGGTAAAAAGATTTTGGCTTGTTTTCGGATGCCTCGCCAGATCGCTGAGGACGGAAGCCCTCAAAGCTTCATGATAGTGATTACCTTCTGGGGGGTGTATGACGAGACCAGAATGGGCGGTATACGCTTTAAGAAGGATCCTGACGGGCCATTCCTTTCAGATGATAAGGAGACAGCCGCTCCGCCATGGACGGCACTTCGTACATTGGAGGAGGCGTCCAGAAACTTTGAAAAAGGATGAGACGGGGCTGCCTGAAAGGTGGCTTAATCAGCTGATCAGGCCTGGGTCTTCATTGGGAGGAGCCAGACCCAAAGCGACGGTTGCCGACACAGGGGATCAGCTTTGGATCGCAAAATTTCCATCAAAGAATGATGAAAACGATACAGGCGCATGGGAGATGGTCGTACATGAGCTTGCGGTGCTCTGTGACTGAACGTTCCAGAGGCCAGGCTTGAAAAATTCTCGTCTCTTGGAAGTACCTTTCTGGTAAAAGCGTTTCGACCGTATGGGGAGAAGGAGGGTTCATTTTGCATCTGCTATGACGCTCCTTGGAAAAACGGATGGTGCATCTGCTGCTGACGGAACCAGCTACCTGGACATTGCAGCTTTTATTAAAGCATACGGAGCACAGCCTAAAAAGGATCTTGAGGAGCTTTGGAAAAGGATCGTTTTTAATATGGCTGTTACGAATACAGATGATCATATGCGAAACCATGCATTCATTCTTACATCCAGTGGCTGGGAGCTTTCGCCGCTCTATGATGTGAATCCGGTACCGTATGGGGACGAGCTTTCCCCCGAATGTGGATGAAGAGGATAACCGTATTGATATTGAACTGGCGATCCGGACAGCAGTGCGCTTTGGGATCAACGAGCCGGACGCGGAGGGCTATGCAGAAGGAATCCTCGAAACCGTCAGGGAAAACTGGATTCCGCTGGCCTCAAAGTACGGACTGACACGCAGGCAGATAGAAGAAATGAAGCCTGCCTTTAGCATCTGCTTTTAAACCTGTTGGCCTCGACCTGTCTTCATCCAGATACCGCTTTATAAGGAAGCGTACAAAAGGACAAGAGCTGCGGCCAGTAAAAATGTGATCAGATACACAGGGCATAGCTCGCCCATTGCCGTGCGCCATGGAGAACAGTATACAATGCTGACTGTGTGTAGAAACGGAGCCGGGGATTCTTCTGAATCGGCGGTCTCCTGATAATAAGGGGTATAGTAAGCTTCGTCATTGCCGCTCGGGTAATAGTTGACGCTGGGGATCAGCAGATTTAAACCGTCATAAAGACCAGTTCCTCAGTTCCGATTCCCGAAACCAGCGAGGCTCCCAGCCCGGCGGCCAGAGAAGACACGCCGCTATGCTCCCTTTCCTTTATATGAAAAAAGAAGGAGAGGGCTGGTCGCGCAGACGTCAAACCAGTCGGAATAGAGGGTGACGGTTTCACTGGTAGAGGCCGCGGCGTTCGGGTCCTCGTAAATGGACCGCCATTGAAGACCATGATCCTCCGTAATGCCGGAAACAGTATACGATCCGGCTCCCCATGGAATGTAAGGCATCCTGAAATTCATTCCGGTCAATGGATTCGATCTTCTGCGGTATGAACGCAACGCCGTCAAAAGGTGCCGGTAAAACATGGCAGCGGCATGCATGAGACGCGCGCTGCCGCGGACCAGCTCCTTTCCCGCTTCGGTCAGCTTTTCCCGGTCAAAGAATGCCCTGGCATTATTTCCAGACCGTTCTTCGCGGTTTTTCCACTGCCCCTCGGTCAGATATTCAAAATAGAAGAAATCCGTCCAGCTGCATTCCAGAAGGCTGCCTTCGGCATCAAAAACTGCCGATGCAGAATATACCTTGTTTTTGTCTGGGCGGGAAAGAAAGCCGCCTCCCTCACCGACTATGAAACGGGCACCGTTGAAGGAACCGGCTCCTCCTCCCGTATCCACAGCCTTCCAGAGAAGACTTTTTCCAGGTTTTTATATTTGGAGGAACCGGCCTTTCCCAACCGGGGCTCAAAGCAGCGCTGGGCAATGGTGGATGCAAAATCGCCATAACCGGCCAGATACCTTGATGCGGCATACTCGGCGGTGACCGATGTGAGACAGTACATCCCCATGCCCCAGACGGAAACCGCCACAAGGACAAGGAAGCCGGTGATGACAGTAAGCAGGGAAGCGGTACAATGGTTTTTAAAGAGTTTCTTCAAACGTATCCCTCCGATCCATAGCTGCATAAAAAGGTTTCTGGTGGTTTAATCATAACATATGCGCCCGGATATTACATCAGAAATCCGTTTTTTTCGCTTTTTTTATGCCCTGGTGCGCGATACACCCAGACAGAAACGAAAAAGGCAGGAGGAGTCCATTCCAAGAAGGAATGTCTCTTCCTGCCTTTTTCCATACCGGGCGGGTAAAGTCCTACGGCTCCATTTTTCCAATGGAGAAGCCGCGGCCTCTGGCCTCGTTGACACGGGCAATGGTCATAAAGGCCTTGGGATCGATCTCTGTGACCAGATCGCTGAGCTCGTATAGCCTCCGGCGATGTGGTACAGGGTGACGCCGCGGTTGATCTGGGTCTTGATGGCATCGGTGATCTTCTGGTAGTCCTTGCTGATGATCCGCACCTGCATCCGGCTCTTTCCCATGGTGGAGGCCTTATCGGCGATCACAGAATACAGGATGATGAGGATGATGCTGTACAGGGCCTTTTCCAGTTCGGAATAAAGGGATCTGGAAAAAGGAGGATCACGATATCAAAGCCGTACATGGACACAGACAGGGGATCCCCAGCTTCTTTTAAGAAGGAGCACGGGAACGTCATTTCCTCCGGTGGAGGAGCCTGCCCGGATCACCAGGCCGATGCCCGCTCCGATCAGAAGACCGCCTAAGACCGTGGCCAGCATGGGATCCGCAGTGAGCGGCTCAGTGACCACAAGCTGGATCTGGCTTAAAAGGAACGGGAACAGGAAGCTGCTGATCAGCGTCGTGACCGCAAAGTGTTTTCCAGGTGAGTGCGCCGACCACAAACATAATGGCGTTGCGCCGCCCAGGAACACGGCCACAGGAATGTGGAAATAGTGGGAAGCCATCAGTCCCCAGACCGGTGGCCCCGCCGCTCATCAACTCCTCCGGGATCACGAAGGCGCCTACGCCGATGGACATGAGGACGTTTCCGGCCAGCACCAGAAACAGTTCCATGACCCGTTTCTTCATTTTTTCATTTGTCATATTCTTTTTCTCCCTTCAAATTGGCAAAGCAAAAAGAAAGCGGGCTCTTCAAAGCCCGCTGCGTCTGCTGATTCCGTTTTCCTTTGCATTACCATAGCTCTACCCCCATTTGTTTTCTAAAGCTGTCCTTTTATTATATCATCATTTGTGTGGGCTGCATAGGGGGGAAAAGAGAAAATCTATAAGTGAATGTCAACTTGATAGATTTTTCAAAGTTGACAAACAGGTATGGCGTTGATATAGTGTCTGTGGTTCAATAACCAGAAACTCATGATAAAATTAGGCATAAAAACTTTGGATAAGACTACTGATCAGCTGGCATAATGCTCTACCGAACCGGGACAGAGATCAATGAGACCCTCTTTACTGGAATGCAAAACGCTTTACTTGAAGCTGGAAGAGCTGACAATGAAGATCAACAGGGGGGCTTCAAGGATCAGTGAATTTGAAAGGGGAACTGCTTTGGCATTGACGTAGTTTCCGATTTCTTGATGGAATAAGGTTAGCAAGGTGGTAAGCCTTCAAAGAACTGAATTTGCCCTCAGCAGGAGGTGGAGCTGTTCTCCAACTGAGAAGGGTACATTCTCCAACAAGCAGAGAGGGGAGGGATCGCTTCTGCTGAGGGCCAGCATGCAGCTGGATCCCCAACTCCATGCAGGTGGACGGCGAACTTCAGGAGAGATGCGGCCTGGCGAGCCCATCCCAGGAGCGATCGGAAGAAAATCCGATCCAAAGGCGCTTCTCATCGAAGGCTTAAAGGAGCTGGGCATGATGAGGATCCATCCCAGGTGACCGTTCAGTTAATGAGCAGAAACACCTCCCAGGATATTGCGGAATACTTCCAGTATACCTTTTTTAACACGGTTCTGGGCGTAAATGTAGAGATCGATCCCGTTGAGTGGCCGGTATTCCAGGAGAGAAACAGAGGACTGGATTATGAGATGGGCTTCAAGTCCTACGGTGCAGATTTTGACGATCCGTATTCCATGATGCAGCTTTTGGATGACCGGCGTTAAGACAGTACCCACAGGCTGGTCCAACGAAGAATATGACAGACTGATGACTGAGGCAAGCCAGTCCCTGGATAAAGAGCTGAGAGCAAAGGATTACAAAGAGGCGGAAGCGCTTGTTTTAAGAACAGCGACCATCTGCCCGTATGCATATTCCACAGATATTTTTATTCTAAGAATTATGTAAAGAATATCATGGAGCCGGTATTCTCCTCCACTCTTTATAAAGTACAGCTATATCGAGTAAGAAAAACACAGGCTGCCGCAAAGGTCCGAAAGGATCCTGCGGCGGCCTTTTTTACGCAGGCGGGGGGAGCGCTCCATGTCTGCAGGAAAGAGGTAAAAATGGGAAAATATATTTTAAAGCGGATCCTGTATGCAATGATCGCGCTGTTTGTGGTCTCCACCATTGCCTTTTTGCGGTCCGCATGATCCCTTAAAGGAAGCCCCATTCAGGAGGGCCAATGACGGAGAAGCTGCCATGATGAGATCCGGCAGCAGGTGTTCGAGCAGTACGTTTTTGACAAGCCCATCAGGATGCCTGGAGAAGGCTTAGAAAGAACCCGGTGGGGCCATCCTTGCCATCGTTATGCTGGCAGCGCTGGCGGTGATGTGCGTGGTGGGCCTGGAATGACAGGCTATGACTACGACGCTGTCAGCCTTTCAGAGAAAAAATGCGCTCCCCTCATCGGAGCACTGGTTTGGAACGGATAAGATGGGGGAGGCATCTGTTTACCCGTGTATGGATCGGCGGACGGATTTCCATGATCCACTGGGAATCGCAGGAGCTGCCATCGACATGCTCATCGGTGGTGGTGTACGGCGGCGTAGCGGCGTATTTTGGAGGAGGAAAGACCGACGCCATCATGGGCATGCGGATCGTGGAAGATCCTGGCCCAGTATCCCTATCTTCTCCTGGTGGTTGCTGGTGTCCCTGATCGTAGGAAGGGGTCAGGCCTTCTGATCGCCATGTGTCTTACTGGCTGATGTGCCATATGGCAAGGCTGGTCCGGGGACAGGTGCTCCAGCTGAAGGACCAGGAATATCTTCTGGCAGCCGCAAAGGCCCTGGGAACACCCTGGTATAAGGTGATCTTGCCATCCCCTGTCCCCAATACTCTGGGTGTGGTCATCGTGGCCGTGACCTTCGACGTGCCTTCCTTTATTTTCGGTGAGGGCGTTCTTATCGTATATCGGTCTGGGCGTACAGGCTCCCATGACCAGCTGGGGCTCCCCTGGCCTCAATGCCCAGCAGACCATGGCTTTACCCAATACCGGCTGTTTTTCCAGCATTTTTTTATCGCGCTGACCATGCTGAGCTTCCAGCTTCTGGGGAGACGGCCTGCAGGGATGCGCTGGATCGAAGCTGAGACAGTAATGATACAAGGGAAAAAGGGTGAACAAAATGAATGAACAGAAAACAAATTTTTGATACAGAGACAGCCAGGGACGATTCAGATGATCCTGGATGTGCGGAATCTGGACATACTTAAATACATATTTCCGGCCGGATCCATGCCGTAGGGGGATGTGAGCTTTACGCTGAAAAAGGGGAGACCCTGGTGGTGGTCGGGAATCCGGCTGCGGAAAATCCATGACGGCCCGGGCCATCATGCAGCTTCTGCCGGAAAAGATCTCGGAGGTGGGAGAACGGTCCCAGATCCTGTTTAATGGCACGGATATTTTGAAAATGCCGGAAAAGAAGAAAGAAACCGAATTAAGGGGAAAATATATCTCCATGATCTTGGACCCCACCACATTTTTAAATCACCATGACCGTGGGAGAGCAGATCGCCGAGAGCCTTTCTGCTCCACAGTAAGATGAAAAAGAAGGAAGCCATGGAACAGGCCCTTTCACTTCTTAAGATGGTAAAGATCACCAATCCCGAGAAGAGGATCCGCCAGTATCCCCATGAGCTGTCCGGCGGAATGCGTCAAAGCGGTTATGATCGCCATGGCCCTGGCATGCGAGCCGAAGATCCTCGATCGCCGACGAGCCCACCACGGCTCTGGACGTGACTACCCAGGCAGACATCATGGAGCTGATCCAGGGAGCTGCAGGAAAAGATGGGAACATCAGTGATCCTGGTGACCCACGATCTGGGCACGCCGCAGAGGTAGGGAGACCGGATCCAGGTCATGTATGCGGGGGAGATCATTGAGACGGGGGACCAAGAGTGAGATCTTTAAAAAGGCGGTCCATCCATATACCTGGGCGCTGATGAAATGGTTCCATCGGCCCAGAGCCAGACCGAGGAAAAACTGTATTCCTTAAAGGGAACGCCGCCGGATCTCATCGCGCCGCCCAAGGCATGTGCCTTGCCCCCAGATGTGAGTACTGTATGGGGATCTGCCGCCGGATGCACCCGGTCAGCGGCCGCTGAATCGAAAGCCACAGCGCCGGCTGCTGGCTGATGCATCCGGACGCTCGAAGCCGGAACGGCTGGGGAAGGGAGGAACCATATAATGGAAGAAAAAGCAGGTACTGGTAAGGATCGAGGATCTGTGTAAATATTTCAGACTCAGCTCCAAGGAAGAGCTGAAGGCCGTGGATCATGTGTCCTTTGATATTTTCCGCAATGAGACCGTGGGCATCGTGGGAGAATCGGGCTGCGGAAAAACAACTCTGGGCAGGACGGTGCTGGGGGCTGTATCCGGCCACGTCGGGCCGGATCCTGTTTGACGGGATGGACGTCCACAGCGCCGGGAAAACGGGAAATGCGCGAATTTAAAAAGCGCGCCCAGATCATGCTCCAGGATCCCTATGCATCCTTAAACCCCAGAATGACCGTGCGGGATATCATTGCCGAGGGGCTGGAGACACGGGGGAATTTTTTCTAAAGCAGAAAAGGATGAAAGAGTCTGCGAGCTTCTTTTTCCTGGTTGGCTTAAGACCGGAGTACCGTTCCCGGTATCCCCATGAATTTTCCGGCGGCCAGCGTCAGAGGATCGGAATTGCCAGGACTCTGGCTGTGGAGCCGGAGTTTATCGTCCCAGACGAAGCCGATCTCTGCCCTGACGTGTCCATCCAGGCCCAGATCAACCTGTTTGGCGAGCTGAAGGAAAAGCTGGGTCTGACCTATCTTTTTATCGCCCATGACCTGTCCATGGTCCGCCATATTTCTGACCGGGTGGGCGTCATGTATCTGGGAATGATGGCGGAGATGGCAGACAGCCGGGAGCTGTATGAGAATCCGCGCCATCCCTATACAAAGGCCCTGCTTTCTGCGATCCCCAGTACGGATCCAGATCAGCCCATGAGCGGCAGACGGATCCGGATGGAGGGAGAAGTGGGAAGCCCTGTAGAATCCTCCGGCCGGATGCCGGTTTGCCAGCCGCTGTCCGTGGGCCACTGACCGGTGCCGGAAGGAAATGCCCATGCTGCGCCAGGTCGCCCCAGGACATTTCTGCGCCTGCCATCTGGAAGAGAGCCAGGGAACGTGATATAATCAAAGAAAAAAAGGAGTATGCCATGAACATTTCAGAAGTCATTAAAAACAGGACGTCCTTAAGGGTATATGACGACCGGATGATCGAGGATCAGGATCTGGAGAAGATCCTGGAGGCGGCGTCCCTGGCTCCCACTGCCGGGAATCAGCAGTTATATTCTGTCATCGTGATCAAAAGCCAGGAGACCAAGGATAAATTATCCGAAAGCTGTGATCACCAGCCATTTATCGCCAAGGCGCCGGTCCTTCTCCTGTTTGTTTCCGATCAGAAAAAATGGTTTGATTATTACCAGCTGGAGGGCTGCAAGGAGTTTTCTGAGCGGGAGCCCGGGCTTTTCTGGGAAGCTCCCAATGAATCGGATCTGATGTCTCCATTGAGGATACCATGATCGCGGCACAGAATGCGGTGCTCATGGCTGAGTCCCTGGGGATCGGATCCTGCTATATCGGGGATATTCTGGAAAATTACGAGTTCCATAAGGAGCTGTTTGATCTGCCGGACTATGTGGTGCCCATCTCCCTGGTATGCCTGGGATATTATAAGGAAGGCCATAAGCGGGTCCACAGAAAACGGTTCGACCAGAAATATGTGGTATTTGAGGAAAAATATAGAGAGCTTTCCGATGAAGAGCTGAAGGAAATGTTTGCAGAAAGGGCTGCCGGGTTCGTAAAGACCTGACCAGCTCTGCGGAAAACTTCGCGCAGGCCTTTTACCGGGGAAAAACAGGGGCGGCCTTCTCCAAGGAGATGAAGCGGTCGGTACGCGCCATGCTGGCCGATTATACAAAGGAGTCCTGCTAGGGGAAAAATAGAGGGATTCCGGCGTCTTTCCTTGATTTCCCGTCCGGGGATGTGGTATCATGTCTGTGCATAGCTAACCCGCTTCAGACGGAAGCGTATGTAAACGGACGAAAAAGAAAGGATCTCCCGACAGTGGATAAGTACGGAATCTTAAACGAGGTACTGGTGCGCCTGTTCCGCGACATTATGGACATAGAGGAAAAGGCCATCATTACGCCGGAATTCAAGGATATCACCAATAACGACATGCATGTGATCGAGGCCATCGGCACCGGTGCGCCTAAAAAATATGTCCTCCATCGCCAGAGAGCTGTCGGTGACCGTGGGTACTCTGACCATCGCCATGAACAGCCTGGTGAAAAAAAGGGATATGTGGTCCGGGAACGGGGCCAGGAGGACCGGAGGGTGGTCTATATTTCCTTGTCTGACCGGGGACGGAAGGCCTTTGAGCACCATGCCAGGTTCCACCGGGAGATGATCGACGGGGTGACCGGGGATCTGAGCGAGGAGGAGATGCAGGTCCTGGTGAAGGCCCTTTCCCGGCTGGATGACTGGTTCAGGGAAAAAGAGAGGCAAAATCAGTAAGTATATTGAAATATAACGATTGAAAAAAGCCCCTGGATATCGTATAGTAGAATCCAAGTAGCTTTCAGCGGGCCGGAACAGATCCGGTCCCGATGGAGTGAGAGAGGGAAAGCTGCAAAGAAATAGTAAAGGGGGATTTTAATTATGAAAGGAAATGTAATCGTCGGACAATCCGGCGGACCGACTTCTGCCATCAACTCCAGTCTGGCGGGAGTATACAGAACGGCCATTGACCGGGGAGCGAAAAAGGTATATGGAATGCGTCACGGGATCCAGGGCCTTCTGGAGGAAAAGTATATCGACCTGTCCGAGCATATCCGCAATGAGCTGGATGAGGAGCTTTTTTAAAGAGAACGCCGGCGGCGTACCTGGGTTCCTGCCGGTATAAATTACCGGAAATCCATGAAAATCCGGAAATTTTTGAAAAGATCTTTGGGATCCTGGACAAGCTGGAGATCGAGTGCTTTATCTATATCGGCGGCAATGATTCCATGGACACCATCAAAAAGCTTTCCGATTACGCCATTGTGAAGGGCTACACCACAAAGTTCATGGGCGTGCCCAAGACCATTGACAATGACCTGGCGCTGACCGACCACACACCGGGATACGGAAGTGCTGCCAAGTACATTGGAACCTCCACAAAGGAGATCATCCGCGACAGCAATGCCCTGGAATATGGAAAGGGACTTGTAACTGTCATTGAGATCATGGGACGCCATGCCGGATGGCTCACAGGTGCAGCCGCTCTTTCCAAGGGAGAGGATTGTGAAGGGCCGGATCTCATTTATCTGCCGGAGCTTGCCTTTGATGTGGAGAAGTTTGTGGAAAAGGTAAAGGGACTTCTGGAGAAAAAGCAGTCCGTTGTGGTTGCTGTTTCTGAGGGGATCCGCCTGGCAGACGGCCGCTATGTGTGCGAGCTGACCGACGGCGTGGATTATGTGGACGCCTTTGGCCACAAGCAGTTAAGCGGTACTGCCAATTACCTGGCCTGCCGGATCGCCAACGAGCTGGGGTGCAAGGCAAGGGGCATCGAGCTTTCCACACTTCAGCGAGCCGCTTCCCATCTGGTTTCCAGGATCGATATCATCGAGGCCTACCAGGTAGGCGGTGCGGCCGTAAAGGCAGCCGATGAGGGAGATACCGGAGAAATGGTGATCCTGGAGAGGATTTCCGACGATCCGTATCAGTGTACCACCAGCCCGTTACGTGACGGAAGAATTTTTGAACTATGTAAAACCGCTGATCCAGGGAGATGTTCCGCCGATCATGGTGGACGGTATCCCGAGACATCTGTATCACAACGATAAGTGGTAAAGAAAAAGAACAGCCACACCTTAACCGGTGCAGCTGTTCTTTTTTATGTAGATGAGACAGGACCGTCTTATTTCTTATGGTCTTCAGTCATGAACTTTCTGTAATTGGGATCGATGTTGTACTTCTTCATGTAGTACTTATGAAGAACGATCTGTAAGAAGTACAGGGCAACGATACCGATCGGGATCAGCACGAACGGTGAAACCCTTGTGAAGCCAAAGATCACGTACAGGACTGCGATCACAGAGATCACGGTTACAGCGTACGGAACCTGGGTTCCTACGTGTTCGATATGGTCAGCACCAGAGAAGATGGAGGCCATAACGGTGGTATCGGATACAGGTGAGCAGTGATCGCCGAAGATAGCGCCGGAAACAACTGCACCAGTCATACCGGTGGAGAATGTGATGTCGCCGGTGATGGCGTATCCAAGCTGGATCGCAAGAGGAGTCATGATAGCCATGGTTCCCCAGGAGGTACCAGTTGCGAAAGCAATCAGACAGGAGCAGACAAGCACCAGTAACGGAAGGAGACCGGTGGGGATGCTCTCGCCTACGTAGGTAGCTACGAAATCACCAAGGCCCATGCTCTTTGTTACAGAGCCCAGGGACCATGCCAGAACCAGGATCGCGCCGGTGAGGGACATCAGCTTAAAGCCGTCCACGATGGTGGTCATGGTCTCTTCAAAGGTCATGATCCTGGTAGCCAGTGCCAGCACGATACCGGTAACTGCCATGCCGAAGGAGCCCCAGTACAGAGCCTTCTGGGCGTCGCAGGCGTCAAGAATGGACATGATGCCTGTGCCGGAACGGTCCGGATTGGTGATACCGGTGTAAAGGATACCGGCGATGATGATGGCAAATGCAATTACGATGGGAAGAACGAAGCACATGATCATGGGTTTTGTCTTTTTTCGCTTCGCCAAGCTCGCTTCCAACGTCTAACATCGGTTTTGCAGTGGGGCTGGTGAACTGACCGGTGGTCGAGGGCACGTACCTCAGCCTTTAACATGGGGCCGTAGTCTCTTCCTGTGTACATCATCATGCCTACGAAGATCGGGGTGAAGATGGAGTACATATTGAAGGGAAGGCCGTTGATGTAGGCGCTTACAGGTGTGATGCCGGTGATCCCAGCCATGTCAAGACCCTGGCCGATCATACTGATCTGGTATGCGATCCAGTCAGAAATGAAGAATGCTGCGGCCGGAGCTGCGGTGGAGTCAAGAACATAGGAGAATTTCTCGGAAGAGATCCGGTAATCCTTACAGATGTCACGGAACACGTTTCCGTCAACGGCTGCAACCAGACAGTCATTTACGGAGCAGACCATACCAAGGCCCCAGGTTCCCAGACATACGGAGCGTCTCTTTTTGAAGCGTCTTTTGGCTGCTTCTGCCAGAGCGTAGCTGCCGCCCAGTCTCCAGATAAAGGCGATGCCAACGCCCATGAAGAGCGTGAAGAGGAGCAGAACAACGTTGTCCGCCATGTTTGTTGCCAGCGCATCCAGAGAATAGGACGCTGCTGCAAAGGGGTTCCAGTTGCTGATGACCAGAGCACCGGCGAAGAGTCCGGCAAACATGGAGATCAGTACCTGTTTGGTTGCGAAGCAAAGTCCGATTGCCACAACCGGGGGGATCAATGCCAAAATCCCATAGTTAGCTTCCATACAAATTCCTCCTTTTTTAGCGGCTGTGCAGGAGGAGATTCTCCGGCTGCTCCTCCATGCATCTGCCATTTAACTTTGCTACTGTGTATTTAAGCAATTTCTGTGCCGAAAGCGCACAAAAACTATAAAAATGTACAAAAAAACAAGGGAGACAAAGAGAATATTGATAGAAACGCCGCATTTTATAGGAAAAACAAATGTCTGTGGAAGAGGGAAAAAGAGCGGAGAGATTTTTGAAGGGGACTGACAGAGGTTGACAGAAGTGACAGAATAGATATTATTTGCCAGTTTAATGCCAAAAAAATGACTGGAGTGTGAAATCCAGTCAATTTTTTGACAATTCTTCTTTGAGATGGCTGATCCGCCGGTACAGGGGTCCGAAGGCTGATATGCAGCTCGTCGGCGATCCGCTTTTTCCCCCAGAGTATAGCCGTATTTTTCAAAAAGAGCTCCAGGAGTTCCTGGTCGGGAATCCTGGGAGGGAGGAAAGGGGGAGACGGGCGGCAGAGAGGGAAGTCTTTCGGTATGCATGGTCTCCGGAAGGTCACCTGGCATCAGCACATCGGTCTCACAGAGTTGGCAGCGTATTCGATCACATTCTGAAGCTGGCGCACATTCCCGGGCCACTGGTAATCTAAAAGCAGCTGCCGGGCCTCTGGAGAAATGGAGGATAAAGGAGTGTCCATCTTCAGCTTCAGCTTCTTAATATAGTTTTTCTGAAATAGGGATGATATCATCCTTCCTGGTCCTCAGGGGCGGCAGCTTCAGATTGATCACGTTGATCCGGTAATACAGGTCTCCGCGGAAGGTCTTTTCTGCCACCATTTCACCCAGGTCCCGGTTGGTGGCGGCAATGACCCGGATATCCAGATGGGTCTTTTTATTGGAGCCCACCCGTTCCAGCTCATATTCTGAAGGATCCGGAGGAGCTTTGGCTGGGCAAAGAGCGGCATTTCCCCGATCTCATCCAAAAACAGGGTTCCGCCCTGGGCCATCTCGATCTTTCCGATCTTTCCGCCCTTTTTCGCTCCGGTGAAGGAACCCTCCTCGTAGCCAAACAGTTCACTTTCAAACAGATTATCCGGGATGCTGGAGCAGTTGATGGCCACAAAGGGGTATTTGCTCCGGCGGCTCTGCTCGTGGATGGCTCTGGCGATCAGCTCTTTTCAGTGCCGGTCTCCCCGGTGATCAGCACCGGAGTGGGACTGTCGGCGATCCGCCGGATCATCCTCTGGACCTCGGAAATGGCCGGGCTGGTGCCGATGATCCCCTCAAAATAGCTGGTGTCCTTGGAAAGCGCCCGGAGCTGGTCGGAGATCCGGATATAGAAACCGGTGACCTGGCCGTTGATCTTTACGGCTCTGGTGGAGATCTTGGTGGCCATGCCGCTGATGGTCACACTCTTTTCAAACAGGTCGTTGCCCTCCATGATCCGCTTTACGACGGAATTGGGGAAGATCTGCCAAAGGGATGCGGAGGTCAGTTCGCAGACCTTTAAAAGATCCTCGGCCAGCTGGTTATATTGAAGGATCACACCGTGGGCGTCAGTTAAGAGCAGCGGCTGATCACAGAGCTCCATAACCGGCAGGATGCTGGCGTCCAGATTGGCCGGACTCTGTCCGTTTGTCATAGTCTCCAGCTGGTTGCCGAAGAGATTTGCCATTTCTGTGATGGCGTTCGGGTAAACGGCATCATTTTCGGTGATCCGTTTTTGGCCTTCCTTAGTAAAGGAGGTGAAGGCCAGAACGCCTGCCCACCTCGGTTCCTGCGTGGATGCAGCACAGGATCTCAATGGTGGAGGGGCAGTGGTCCCGGAACCGGCAGCCGATGCAGGAGGCCATTTCTCCGGGAGTATTGATTAAGATGCTTCCGTTTTCGATCACCTCCTGGAGGGAGGGAGTATGGACGGAGCGTCCTTTTTTTCTTCAGTAGGTAGGCGTACAGTAGAACAACTGGCAGCTGCCGTCAAAATTACCATTTCCAGCCGCAGGGGAATTGCTGACGGCGGTGATAAAACGTTCAATGAACGGGCGGATCACTTCAGGTTTGTCATAAGACAGTCTCCTTTCCCAAAGGTCAGTGGAGAGAGTTCGTCGAAAATCTTTATAAATTATACCATGGAACCAGGGAAAAAACAAATACAAATGGCAAAAATGGCACAAGTTGACATCAAATGACATAATAGTGACAGGTGACATCGGAGAGACGGGGGAGGATGACAATTTTCTTTGTGTCAATGACAGGCAGAGACAGATTGACAAATAGACCAGATAGAAAAAATCCCTGTAAATGCAGGGGACTATTGAGAAAACAAATAAAACAGGACGGAGATTTGAAAAGTTGGCATGGGAATTGCTTTTATAAAAGGGCAGTACAAAAAGGTCAGTACAGTCGGAAGTCATCGGTCTGGTCCTGGTGCCGGACGGATAAATGAAATGGAAACTTATTGTAACATCCAAATATCAATTTAGGAGGAAAATGTATGTTAGTTAAGAAAGATCCCTTTAAACCTCACAGGAAAAGTTGCAGTCATCACCGGGAGGCAGCTCGGAATCGGTCTTGGCGTATGCGAATTATTATCCGCTTACGGCGCAAAGATCGCTATGGTAGATATCAGCCCCAAGGGTGAGGAGAAGGCGCAGGAGTTAAGAGACGCAGGCCGTGACGCAGCCTTCTTCCAGTGCGACGTTACCAATGAGGAGCAGGTGAAGGCTACGGTGGATGCCATCGTTGCAAAATTCGGAAAGATCGATATCTTACATAACAACGCAGGCGTTACTGTAAGGAAGAAGATCGCGGACCTTTCTGAGAAGGAATGGGATTTCGTCCTGGATGTAGGTCTGAAGGGCTTATTCCTCTTCTCCAAATATGTGATTCCGGTAATGGAAGCCAACGGCGGCGGAAGCATCGTAAACACTGGCTCCGGCTGGGGCTTAAAGGGCGGCGACCTGGCAGCTGCATACTGTGCAGTTAAGGGCGGTATCGTAAACGTAACAAGAGCCATGGCCATCGACTACGGCCCAATGAACATCCGTGTAAACAGCATCAACCCGGGCGATACCGATACTGCAATGCTTCGTGATGAAGGAAGACAGACCGGTATGGTTGAAAAAGGGCGACGCTAAGATGGATGATTACCCGAAAAGACTGCGGGGTATGCCGGAAGATATCGCCAACGGCGTTCTGTTCCTGTGCAGCGACCTGGCAAGCTGGGTAACAGGCGCAGCCTTAGTTGTAGACGGCGGCGGAATCGCATAATCGCTAAAAAAGAAGCCTGACCGGGAACCGGAAAATGCCGGCTCCCCGGATCCCAAATATTAATTTCACCATTTTTAGGAGGAAAGTGACTCATGAGAGGATTTGAAAGCCATCCTTACATACCGAACTCTGTACCGGACGTCCAGGCAGAAATGCTGAAGGAAATCGGAATGAGTTCTTTAGAAGAGCTCCACAAAAACGTTCCGGAGCTGTTAAAATTAAAAGAAGAGATGAACCTGCCGGAGGCATTTGGTTCTGAGTATGAATTAAGAAGACATGTAGAGCGTCTCCTTTCCAAGGATACAGACTGCAAAAAGAACTTAAACTTCCTGGGTGCAGGCTGCTGGCAGCACTATGTTCCGGCGATCTGTGACGAGATCAACGGAAAGGGCGAGTTCCCTGACCGCTTCGGCGGAGAGCCCTACAACGACGAGGGCCGTTTCCAGGCATTATTCGAGTACGAGAGCATGGTAGCTGAGCTGGTTGACATGGACGTTGTAAACGTTCCGACCATGGACTGGGCAACAGGCTGCCGCAACTGCACGTATGGCACAGCGTATCACTGGCCGCAGCACTCTCCTTGTACCGGAGTACATGGACGCAGAGAAAAGAAAGTAATTGAAAAACTACGCAGAATGCTGCTTAAAGATGGTAAGTGTAAAATGCGACTGCATGGGCCACTTAGATCTGGAGGACTTAAAGTCCAAGATCAATGAAGATACCATCGGCGTATACTTTGAGAACCCGGGCTATCTGGGCGTAATCGAGCCCAATGGCCAGAAAATATCTGATATGGTACATGAAGCAGGAGGACTGAGCCTGGTTGGCGTGGATCCGATCTCTCTTGGCGTACTGGCAACACCACCCTCCTATGGTGCTGACATCGTGTGCGGAGATTTACAGCCCCTCGGAATCCACATGTATTACGGCGGAGGCCAGTCCGGCTTCATGGCGACCAGAGACGAAGAAATTCGTAATGGAGTTCCCGTCCCGTCTGTTTGGTCTTGCTCCCCCACATCCAAGCCGGGTGAGTACGGCTTCGGTGACGTAGCGTTTACGACAGAACTTCCTTCGGTCATCACAGAGAGCATGGTAAGGAGTATGTAGGAACCCAGTCCGCTCTCTGGGGCATCACAGCAGGCGTATACCTGGCTACCATGGGACCGCAGGGAATGGCTGAGGTTGGCAGGAAGATCGCATGGCCAACGCCCAGTACGCAGTTAAGAAATTAAATGAGGTTCCGGGCGTGAAAGCCAATGCATTCGGTTCCGCATTCTTTTCAAAGAGTTCGTTGTTGACTTCAACGGCACAGGAAAGCACCGTTGCAGACATCAACAAGGCATTACTTGAAAAGGGCATCTTCGGTGGAAAAGACCTTTCCGCAGAGTTTGCAAAACCTGGGCCAGTCTGCACTTTACTGTGTAACTGAGATCCACAAGGAAGATATTGATACTTTAGCGGCAGCCCTCAAAGAAGTGCTCCAGTAAGCTGCAGAAAGGAATGATATTGTGAAAAGAATAGACAGATCTTCTAAAAGTAAGAACAGGCTTCCACCAGGCAAAATGGGACGAGCCGATCATTTATGAACTGAGCACTCCCGGCGAGCGCGGTATCCTTGTAGGACAGCCGGAGAAGGCCGTTGCAGAAGAAGTGGAAGGCGAGGCTGCGATCCCCGCAGGAATGGCAAGAAATACAAAAAATTAAATCTTCCGGAAATGTCTCAAAGCTGCTGTTTTACGCCACTATTCCAGACTGGCACAGCAGACACTGGGCGCCGATGTAAATATCGAGATCGGCCAGGGTACATGTACCGTTAAGTACAGCCCCAAGGTAAACGATCAGCTGGCAACCTGATCCGTGAGTACCATCCGCTCCAGGATGAGAGCACTGTACAGGGTATGCTCCAGATCTTCCATGAAACAGATAAATATATGTGTGAGATCTCCGGTATGGACCGTTTCTCCTTCCAGCCCAGCGGCGGCTCCCCAGGGTATCATGACCATGGCTTCCCTGATCCGCGCTTACTTCAAGGATAAAGGCGAGGACCGTGACGAAATCATCACGACCATTTACTCCCATCCGTCCGATGCAGCAGCTCCTCACGTTGCAGGCTTTAAGATCATCTTCTTACAGCCGGATCCCAAGACCGGTGTGCCGGATCTTGAGCAGTTAAAGGCAGTTGCTGGTCCGAAGACAGCTGGATACATCGTTGCAAACCCGGAGGATACCGGTGTTTACAACAGCCATGTAAAAGAATTCGTGGATTACATCCACTCCATCGGCGGTCTCTGCGCATATGACCAGGCAAACGCCAACGGTCTTCTGGGCGTTACAAGAGCCAGAGACGCAGGCTTTGATATGTGCTTCTTCAACCTGCACAAGACCTTCTCCACACCTCACGGCTGCGGCGGCCCCGGCCTGCGGCGCTACCGGCGTACAGAAGGATCTGGTGAAGTATCTTCCGTCTCCGCTTGTGGGCTTTGACGGCCAGAAATACTTCTTCGATTATGAGACAGCCAGCAACGCATGTGCAGTTGGTAAGGTAAGAGAGTGGTACGGCGTTGCCGAGGTCGTATTAAAGGCATACTGCTGGATCCGTTCCTTAGGCCCCAACGGACTGTATCAAAGTTGCTAAGACCGCAGTGCTCAACAACAACTACTTATTTAAGAAGTTAATGGAGCTTCCGGAGGTTTCCGCTTACTACGAGGACGGCAACAACCAGCGTGTGGAGCAGGCCCGTTACTCCCTGGAGAACCTGGAGAAGGAGACCGGCATCGGCACTCTTGATATCCAGAGACGCATGATGGATTTCGGGATGCATTACTGGACCTCCCATCACCCGTTCTATCTGCCTCGAGCCCATGACCTTAGAGCCCACAGAGACTCCGTCCAAGAAGGATATCGACGAGTACATCGAGACCTTAAAGTATGTATTCAAAGAGGCTCATGAGGATCCCGAGACCATTAAGACCGCTCCGCACAGAAGCGTTACCCACCAGGTTGACGAGTCTGAGATGGACGATCCGGCAAAGTGGGTTCTGAGCTGGAAGACTTACTTAAAGAAGTGCGAATAATGAAAAAAAATTAGGACTGATCATAAATCCGATCGCCGGAATGGGCGGAAGTGTCGGATTGAAAGGTACTGACAACACCGCGGCGGAAGCTTTTCGCCGCGGTGCTGTTCCAAGGGCCGGTGATCGGGCGAAGGCTGCCCTTTCGGAGCTCCTGCCGGTGAAGGAGGAGATCCTTGTATACACATGCCCGGGAGCCATGGGCGGAGATACAGCAGAAGAAATGGGATTTCAGACGGTGCTGCGGCCAGGTACGGCTGCCGCTGGGGCCGGAATGGAGTCTGACAGCGCTTCAATGGATGCGGGAGCGTTGCCGGAGTCACTTTCCGCCACATCGGCAGAGGACACCAGGAAGCTGGCAGAATGGTTTCTTTCGGAGCAGGTGGATCTGATCCTCTTTGCCGGAGGCGACGGTACTGCCGGGATGTGTACCAGGCCGTGAGCTGGCTTCCCCTGTGTGGGGATCCCTGCCGGAGTGAAGATCCATTCTCCGGTCTATGCGAAAATCCCAGGGCGGCAGGCCGTCTGGCGCTTTTATGGCTGTCGGGAAAGCTCTCCATGACCCAGGAGGAGGAAGTCCTGGACATTGACGAGGAGCAGTACCGGAAGGAACATATCAACACCCGCCTGTACGGGTATTTGAGGGTTCCCAAAGGAACGGACCCTGACCCAGAACAAAAAGGCCCCGTCCCCCTTATCGGATGCGGCGGCCATGGAATCCATTGCCTATGAGGCCATCCGCCAGATGGAACCGGATACCTATTATATCATTGGGGCCGGAACCACTACCCGGGGGATCATGGAGGTTCTGGGGCTTAAGAACACGCTGATCGGCGTGGATCTGATCCGGAATAAGGAGCTGGTGGCCAACGATCTCGGCGGTAAAGAGCTTCTTTCCTATATAAAGGGGAAGAGGGCAAAGATGATCGTAACCATCACCGGCGGCGGCCAGGGATACCTCTTTGGCCGCGGAAACCAGCAGCTGACGCCGGATGTGATCCGGGGAAGTGGGAAAAGAAAATATCATCATTCTGGCCACAAAAAACAAAGCTGGCTTCCCTTTCCGGGAGACCGCTTCTGGTGGATACCTATGATGAGGAACTGAATCATTCCCTGTGCGGATATTATAAAGCGATCTCCGCCTACGGGGAGGCTACCGTATGTAAGGTGGCAGAGGAATAAGAGAAAAAGCCGTCTCTGCGGAGGCCCCTGGGGACCGTCCGGGAGGCGGTTTTTGTACCGGACCTGCGCGGGGGGCATAAAGCCTTGATATTTACAGGCAGAAGAGCTATTATAAAGGAGAAAAAGATCGTTTACATATACGAAGGAGGAGCAGAGATGAAAAAGAGAAAAAACAGCAGCATTTTTAGCGGCCCCGATGGTCTGCGCCTGGGTTCCCCAGGCAGTTCCGGGAGATTCCGGCGTTCTGTGGCCGAGGCCCACAGCGGCCACGCACAGACCGGTACGGCGGCCACCGGGACAATAAAAATAAGAGCGGACTGGGCAGCTACCACTATCACTGCGGCGGCCATCCGGCCCATCTGCACGAAAACGGCGTCTGCCCCTATGCATCTTATGTGGAGGAGGCTGCTCCAGCGGCTTCCGCAGAGGAGACAGCAGCGGAGGTACCAGAGAATCTGTCCATGGTCTTTTTGATCCCATCTACTACGCGGATCACAATCCGGACCTTTACGAGGCCTTTGGATACGATACGGACCAGCTCAGGAGCACTTCCTCACCTGCGGCATGAAGGAAGGCCGGCCCGGCTGCGCGGATTTCAATGTGGCAGTATATAAAGAACAGAATGCAGACCTGGCGGCGGCCTACGGAGATGATCTGGCAGCCTACTATACCCATTATATGGGCTGCGGCCACGGCGAGGGGCGCGTCTGCCATTAAGGGGGGAAGAAAGGCGAAGTGATGGACCACATCAGAAAAGCAACCGTACAGGGATGCTTCAAGGATAGCAGAAATACTGATCTTTACAAAGAGAATGAATTATAGAGATATTTTTCATGATGACAAAGTCTCATTTGGCGAGATGCAGGTTTACCCGCTGGTGCTGGACTATATGAGCAATCCAGAAAGATTGGAAAATATCTGGGTGTATGACGACAGGATCGTCAAAGGAATGGTTCATATAGAAGGCGGAGAACTTGCAGAGCTCTATGTGGATTCTTTTTTTTTTTCAAGGAGAAGGCATAGGGGAGCGCTTGTGGGAATTTGCGGTCCGCATGTTTGGGGTTCAGAACCTGTTTGTATTGGAAAAAAATGTCCGTGCGATCCGCTTTTATCAGCGTCATGGCTTTTCGTTAACACATGAACGGCAGATCCAGGAGGGGACTGCAGAATATAAAGTTAGGATGAAGCGGCTACTCCCGGTGGAACAGGCTGAAAATCGTGAAATTTAGAACTTGATAAATAAGACAGGATGCAAGCCATGGGCCGTCTCCGGTGTTATGCCGGGGGCGGCCTTTTATAACAATAGCTGAAAGAAGAAAAATTTGTACTTAGCCATTTGAAATGACATATTGGAGCCGGTCATTAAGTTCTTAACTTATTGATAAAATATCATATAATTAAGATAAATACGCATTAATAAAAAAACGGAGTTTTTATAAAAAAAACATAAAATATATTGTATTTTTAAATATTATAAAAAATATAACAATGAAAATATATTATATATAACAAAAATCGATATCATATTGATAATAATCAAAAAAAAATAATATATAATATAGTAGAATATCTGTATGCAATGCGAAAATAACGAAAGTTTCAAATAAAAAACGTTATATAAATTCACAGATAATATAAACGGTTTAAGTTATTTAGGAATACAGGAGGAGGGGATATTTATGAATGAATTTTGCTCTATAGAATAATAAAAACTTGTTTTTGATAGTGGAAAGCAAAAAATACGGAAATCCTTCATAAGAAACGTGTTAATGTATTATCGTAAACTAAATACAGAAGGGAGTTATTTAATGAGTGGGAACAGCTTCAATAATATAAAAATGTTTTTAGTGCATGTTTTTTACAGCCTGTATCTTCTCTTTTTCCGATTATATCTTTGGCTGATACAACGGTCTATATTGGTAAAGATAGGGTGAATATTGCAAATGGAAGCCCAAATTTTTACTGTAGGCGGGTACGTTACATACAGTGCTAATAATGGAGAGGTACTTGATGTTGCAAGTATGAAACAGTGGGTTGAAAATGAAGGCGTATATGATGTGGACCTTGCTCGATTTCTTGCTCGGAATGGAACAGATACAAATCAAATGGCAACAGAATGGCCTTTGGGTGATCCGATCTCCGGAGGAGAGAGTGCTTTATATAGAAGCAGATTGGCATAGCCTTTGTAATTCAGCAGGAAAAAGCCATGTTTATGATAAAAATAGTTCTGACAAGTTTGCGTCTACAGACATGGCTTCTGGTTACAACTATGGCCTTATGGGTGGATGGCTCAGTTATTGGTTTGTAGATCATAGGGTAGACAAATTTCAT
>VOFI01000834.1_pt1 | contig 45814 bp, 64 predicted proteins | sample 5384131 | NCBI WGS metagenome assembly VOFI01 (sample SAMN12384728, study PRJNA508395) | human gut metagenome | isolation source: healthy gut H | host: Homo sapiens
TTCTCTTACGGTCAGCGCAGTAAATGCGCAGACCTACTGCTCTTTTTGTTCAAAATCTTCAATGATCTGCGTAATCAGCTTCACGGTTCCATCAATACCAAGGATCGAGCTGTTTAAACAGAAGTCGTAGCTGTCTGCGCGTCCCCACTTTTTGGAGGAATAATAGTTGTAGTAACTCTGACGCTGTTTATCCTTCTTGACCATCATGTCTCTTGCCTTGGACTCGTTTAAGTCAGGATATTTCTTCACCAGACGTTTGATCTTCGTCTCTTCGTCCGCATAGATGAAGAAATGCAGGCAGTTTTTCATGTCGTGCAGCGCATAGTCTGCGCAGCGGCCAACCAATACGCACGGACCCTCTTTTTGCGATGCTCTTGATCGCATCAAACTGTGCCAGAAAAAACTTTATGGCTAATCGGCATATCCATAAAGGTGGATGTATTGTAGCCAAAAGAATAAGTATCCATGACCAGATTGTAAAGGAAAGAGTTGGTCGGACGTTCATCATGTGTCTTAATCATCTCTTCGCAAAATCCGCTGTCCTTGGCGGCTCTGGATAACAGCTCCTTGTCATAACATTTGATGCCGAAATGCTCCGCAAGCTTTTCCCCGATCTCACGGCCACCGGAACCAAACTGACGTCCAATCGTAATCACTGTATTCATAGCATCACCCTCTCTTCGTTGTTGATACTGTTATTATATACAATTCCCACGAAGAATTCAACTATTTTTTTCGTCGTTTCCACCACAATCAACTGATAGGGATGCAGAATCAGATTGTCACCAATTCTCGTCACCTGCGGCAGATTGACAAAAACCACTTCCTCATAATCCTCTTTTTAAGGTCAGGAAACGCTCTGCAGAGCTTTCATTGCAGATTACAGTCAGACACTGCTTACCGAGCGTTCTCTTAAATGCAAAAATCCTTTCCTGATCCTCGTACATCGGCTCGAACGTACCATAAGTCAGCAAATCACGGTATTCCTCCGACTTGCGGAAGCACAGCAAGCGCCTGTAAAAATTCAATACAGAACCGTATTCCTTTTCCTGCCGCGCCACATTGATCTCAGGATAATTCGGATTGACCTTCAGCCAGGGTTTCCCGGTTGTAAAACCAGCATTTTCCGCGTCACTCCATTGCATCGGTGTTCTGGCGTTATCACGACTTTCCCGCGCACAGCCAGCAAACGCCTTTTCTTCCGGGAATCCACAGGCAACTGCATAACGATAGTTGTCCAGCGTCATGATATCATCAATGTCTTCCAATTCGAAGGGACAGTTTGTCATGCCGATTTCCTGTCCCTGATATAAAAACGGCATACCACGCTGCAGTACCTGCAGACCGGCAAGCGCCGATATGCTGGCAAAGCCGTAATCCTCGTCCGGGATATAGATCGTCGCACCACGCGCCATATCATGATTTTCGATAATATTTGCCTCAAATGCAATATCCCCAAGCAGCTTCTGGTTGACAAACACATCCTGTTTCCATTCGTCCGGGTTCATGTTCCGGTCAAACTCACACTGACAGGTTCCTTTTTTATAGCTTTGGATCGGATCAAAGGCAAACATCGTGGAAAAATATCCGTCCTCTCCGATAAATTCTTCCAGCTGCTCCCCTGTCGACCTCGAACACCTCTCCGACCGTAAACGCATCGTGGGGCGCAAAGCAGCGTTCCTTTAATTCTCTTAAAAAGACGCCAATGCCATTTTTCGTCCCGCCGTCGCGCTTCTGCATCCGGGTGATGCTGTTGGTTAAAAAGCCTCTGCCGTCCGGCCCGTCCACCGGAAGATCTTCCCAGGTCAGGTCTTTTTTTATGTTGATGATCGCGTCAATCCGGAAGCCTGCGATGCCGCGGTCAAGCCACCAGTTGACCATCTTGTAGATTTCCTCTCGCAGGGCAGGATTTTCCCAGTTTAAATCCGGCTGCTCTTTGGCATAGGCATGGTAATAATATAAATTCTCCTGTCCGGGCAGCTTTTCCCAAACACTGCCGCCAAAATAGCTGCGCCAGTTGTTGGGCTCTTTTCCGTCTTTCCCTCTTTCAGGTAAAAATAATCGCCATAAGGACCTTTAGGATCTGCAATCGCTTTCCGGAACCAGGCATGCTGATCGGAGCAATGATTGACCACAAGATCCATGATGATCGAGATGTTTTTCTTTTTGGCTTCTGCGATCAGACGATCCATATCCTCCAGCGTACCAAAACGCGGGTCGATATTCTCATAATCGGAAATATCATAGCCATTATCCACCATCGGGGACGGATAGACCGGAGAAAGCCATAAAATATCAACGCCGAGCTGTTCCAGATAAGGAAGCTTCTCGATCACACCGGTGAGATCTCCGACACCATCCCCATTTGTGTCTAAAAAGCTCTTCGGGTAAATCTGATATCCGATCTTTTCATGCCACCATTTTTTCTTCATTTGTCCTTATCCTCCTGTTTCGGATCGTTTTTATTCCAAAGCTCTGCTCCCTCTGTAAAGAAAAATGCCGCCATCTGGGAACGGGAAGAAAATTCCTGCGTTTCCAAAAGCGCTTTTACTTCCTCCCGGCTGTAAAAACGTGCGGAAATTTCTTCGTTATCAGACGTATGGTCTGAAAAATCCCCGCCTGCCTCTACAAAGGCGATATAGGTTTTCGTATCGGAAAAACCGACTGCAGAATAGGAGGGCGGCAGGATCTTCAGCATTTTTTCACCGAAAGTCCTGTTTCCTCATACAGCTCCCTGCGGATACATTCCTCAATCGTTTCTCCTTTTTCCTGCATCCCGGCGCATAGGTTGAAAATCGCTTTATTGATGCTCATACGAAACTCCCTTAAAAGGAGCATTTTCCCATCCTGGAATGCCACAATAGAGACACCGCTTGCCCGTCTGCCAAGATCCTGCACATCTTCCAGCTCTTTTCGGCTGACGATTTCGTAGGTTTTTAATCTGCCTGCTTTATTTTCATAGGACAGCTCATAATTTTTCAGATATTTGCCGTCCCGCACCTTTTTCATGCCAAGAAATTTCATGCCTTTTCCCTGCCTGTCTGATCGATTTCAGTTATCGCTGTACCCCTGTAGGTTTCAGCCCCTTTAACTGCTCTGCCAGTGTGCCTTTGACCTTTTTGCGTGTCAGCTCCACCAGTCCAAGAGCAGTGATGTCCACGACGCGAACCGGAACCGGATCCTCTTTACAAAGGCTGCGCAGCTCCTCCAACAGTTCTTTTGCCGCCTGCCGGTCCTTCTGATTGATAAAGTCTATCAAAATAATACCGGAAAGATTGCGCAGCCGGATCTGGCGCGCTGTTTCCTGCGCCGCTTCTCGATTGATCAGGGCAAAGGTTTCTTCCACATTTTTGGAGCCGTCATATTTTCCTGTATTGACATCGATCACCGTAAGCGCTTCTGTTGGTTCGATGACCAGATATCCGCCGGATTTTAGCCAGACGCGCTTCAAAAGCGCTTCTTCCAGCTTCCCGGCAAGCCCATAGAGTGCAAACAGGTTCGGTCGGCTGTCTCTGTAGAACGAAATTTCCGGACATTTCGTGCCTTCCTGCAGCTCCGGAGTTCTTTTGTCGAACCGCTCCACGGAATCCGCTGCAGCGGCAGGCAATTTTTTCTCTATACCGGATGCACCGCTGCCGTACAAGTCCTCCAGCGCGGTATAGACGAGCGTTTCATCTGTCACGATCTTATCCGGCAGCTGCTTATGTGAGAGAAGCTCTATCAGCCAGCCGGGGCGTTCCTCCGAAATCATGGAAAAGACCGTCCGGCTTCTGCCGACGCTTAAAAGCTTCTGCGCCTTTTCGAGAAGAGCGCTTGCCTCGCGTAAAAGGGCTATATCCGCAGCATCCCCCGCCGCAGTCCGCACCACCAGTGTCATTCCATCCGGAACGGTTACACTTTGCAGCACTTCCCGGAAATGATCTGCCGTCTCTTTTTGGGAGCTGCTTGGAATACCGCACGCCGTGTCCGCCGTCCAGAACGACTGCTGCCAGCCGCCCCCTCCAGGCTGATCTTCGCTGTCAGGGCAGGCTCTTTTGTCTTTAATGCATCGCGCATCACCTGCACCAAAATCTCATCGCCTGCCAGCAATCTGCCATCCCAGCGTCGGTTCGGCAGCACCGGAGCCTGTGCTTCTTTGAAAGGCAGGTAACAGGTCTGTCCACCGGCGATCTCCACAAATGCAGCGTCAATATTTTTTACCACATGCTTGACTTTTTCCGACGTAAATATTTCCCAGAAGCGACCGTCCCTCCAGATGGGGATGAACCTCTGTCAGTTTGTCCTTTTCCAAATAAAAGGAAGTTAAAACCGGTTCTGTATGTTCCTTTAAAACTGCTCTTGTGATCACGCATACACTGCTCAAAATGCTTCTCCTATCGCATCCAGCGGAACAAAGGAAGGCTCTTCTTTCGTTCCCGTATTCATCCAGGTTTCCATGCGCACGGTCTGCAGCTCAATCTTTGACGCCTCCAGACCTGCGAGGGAAAGGACTGCATCCGTTACGAACTCCGGACGGATATTTCCGCCGCTGCTTGCATCTACCATAAATACCAACGCGCCGTCGTCGATGTGACAGTCATAAATACCGGACCGAATATCGACCTCTGCCGTGCTGCGCTTGGTTTCCTTTGTAATCCAGAGTTCCTTTTTTTGGAAAGCAGCCCGTCCACCGCGCCCTGACAGCCTGCAAAGCTCTTTTCGGGATCTTTAAATGCTACTGCATAGGTTGCCGCAGCGACGCTCGCCATCGCGTTTCCCGCCTTTTCCGGCAGCATCTTTACACTCAGGATATCGATTCCGTAAGGACATGCCTCCTGCAGGCGCTTCTTAAAATCCTCTGCGCCATCAGACGAAGCGATTTCCACGTCCATATATTCGCCCACGCTGCACAGTCCGACACCCAATGGCGCAGCAAAGCTCATGACCTGATGCGGATTAAATCCATGTGTATACACAACATCCAGTCCGGCTCTGCGGATCGCTTTCTGGAAAAAGCGCAGCACATCCAGATGTCCGGTAAAGCGCAGCGAACCATATTTCGCAAATTTTACACGTACCATCATACCGCATCCCCTCCTCTTTGTTCGAAACAGATTCCGCCGCCGAAGCGCGCAGCGCCGCAGCCCTGACACTGCATCTTACAGTTGGGCGTTACGACAGCCTCCGCCGCACGTTTCCACTCCCGCAAAGGAAGGCTCTGTTTACGCCGCAGTCCAGGAAATCCCATGGGAAAACTTCCTCATCGCTGCGCGTTCTTGTCGTATAAAGTGCATATCGACATTGCACTCCTGAAAGCAGTCCACCCAGGTCTGATACTTGAAATATTCGCCCCAGGCATCGTAAATACAGCCTTTTTCATACGCCTTTAAAATCACGTCGGCAACCTTTCTGTCGCCGCGGGCAAACACGCCCTCTAAAACGCTGACGTCCGCCTCATGCCAGTTGTATTTGATCCGCTTCTGGTTGAGCTGTTCACGCACCGCCTGCTTGGTCAGCGCTGCCTTATCCAAAAACTGTTCCTTTGTACACATCGGTGCCCACTGAAAGGGAGTGAACGGCTTCGGGATAAAGAAGGATGTACTGGAAACGATATGTACCGGCCCGTTTCTCTTTTCTTTTGGAACAACCTCATAATAGAGGGCTGCAATCTTGTTGGACAGCTCTGCGATCCCACGGATATCTTCTTCTGTTTCAAAGGGCAGCCCGAGCATGAAGTACAGCTTCACGCGGCTCCATCCGCCCTCAAATGCAAGTCCTGCGCCCTTTAAAATCACTTCTTCGGTCAGTCCCTTGTTGATGACGTTTCTCAGACGCTGACTTCCTGCTTCCGGTGCAAAGGTCAGGCTGCTCTTTTTGACGTCCTGTACCTTTCCCATAACGTCTAAAGAAAACGCATCAATTCGCAGAGAAGGCAGGGAAATATTCACTTTTTTCTCCTGACAGGTCGTCATCAGGAAGTCTACCAGCTCTTCCAGATAGGAATAGTCGCTGGAACTCAAGGAGCTCAAGGAAATTTCTTCCTGACCGGTGCTGTCCAGCATCGTTGTCGCGTAATGCTTGAGGGTCTCGAGGCTCTTTTCGCGTACCGGACGATACAGCTGCCCTGCCTGACAGAAACGACAGCCGCGGATACAGCCGCGCTGAATTTCCAAAACGACACGATCCTGTGTCGCACGGATAAACGGAACCACCGGTTTCTCCGGATACGGCGCATTGTCGAGATCCATCACGATTTCCTTTGTAATCTTTGCCGGAACACCCTCCTTGGTCGGGACAAAGATGCGATCGTCCCGTCCTCTTTATAGGATACTTCATACAGGGACGGCACGTACATGCCGGGCACTTCCCTCGCCGCGCGCAGAAGAAATTCCTGACGGCTGCCGCCTTTTTCTTTTACTTCTTTATAGACGTCCAGCAGCTTCCGGTACGCAGTTTCTCCCTCTCCGATGTAGAAGAGATCAAAAATTCCGCGATCGGTTCCGGATTGTAGCTGCAGGGTCCGCCGCCAATCACGATCGGATCTTCTTCGGTACGGTCTTTTGCAAGCAGCGGAATCCCGGACAAATCCAGCACCTGCAGGACGTTTGTATAACACATTTCGTACTGCAGCGTGATGCCTAAAAAGTCAAAATTTTTCACCGGCTCCTGAGATTCCAGGGCAAACAGCGGAATTTTTTTCTCACGCATGATTTTATCCAGATCCAGCCACGGCGAATAAACCCGCTCACACCACACGTCGTCATAACGGTTGAACATATCATAGAGAATCTGGATTCCCAGGTGAGACATGCCGATCTCGTAGACGTCCGGAAAACACATGGCAAACCGGACCATTCCCGGTGTAAGTGTTTTCATGACGGAATTGACCTCCCCACCGACATAACGTGCAGGAGAAGAAACACTCATCAGGATGTCATCCCCGAGGGGCAAGCTTTCGCTCTCTGCCATTTGAAAGTTCTTCTGCACCGATACAGCGCTGTGCCAGCTGCCGTGCCGAAAGCCCTTCGATATTTGATGTTAATCTTTTCATTTTTTCCCTGTTTCCTTACCATTTTTTTATCTGCTGCCAGTGTGGCTGTAAAATACCGGGACGAGTTGCTTCCCGCAGCCAGAACATAAAGCCCCGATAGCGCAGATTTTTCCCATTTTGAAAATGGACATTATGGTATGATTATAGGGTATTTCCGGCTTCGTTGCAAGGCTAATGCAGTGCCTCCACCGTAGAATTTCCCATTACAGAAGTTTCCAGCTGCCTGCTTATCACGGCAACTGCACTCTGCCCCTTCCAGTCAATCTGATTTTTATCCAGATAGATAACGCCCGCAAACAGCATCAGGCTGACTGCCAGCCGCAGCCCAAACATAGGCCCCTTATGCCCCTGCTCCCGGATTCTGTCATATTCTGCCAGTTCCAAACCATCGTCTCCATACAACATTTCACTGTTTTTACCCGTTCCGTACAAAATGTCTTCCCGATTTTTTACCTTCATCCGGTTTAAATTCTGTTCCTGCCGAAGGTATCTAGTCAGCTCCAGCTTTCTTTCCACATCTTCCATCTGATCCATCCTTTCTAATTTTAGTTTACATAATATTTTTATGTAAACTACCATAGCGTAGTTTCCTATTCATCTGTATGATGGCGTATTTGAAAAAATAATCTACAAAACCGGAAAATACATGTACTGGAAGTATTCTATTGTCCTAAAACAAAATTTGAGGAACAAAAACGGGCGCCGAACCCTTTTTGCTTTCAAAGGATTTGACGCCCGGTCTTTTCTCTTTTTTATCTAAATTTAATGCGCAGACGCACCTGCCGCGCTACGCTGCTTTCCTATACATTTTTATCGGTTTGCCAGCTCTGTCGTGACCTCTTCCCAGGTCACGCCTTTTTCTGCCATGAGAACCATCATGTGATAGAGGAAATCACAGATTTCATATTTAATCTCATTAGGATTGGGATTTTTCGCGGCGATCACGATTTCTGTCGCCTCTTCCCCGACTTTCTTTAAGATCTTGTCAATACCTTTATCAAACAGATAGTTGGTATAGGAGCCTTCCTTGGGATGCTCCTTACGGTCCTCGATCACCGAAAATACCTCTTCAAAGACCTTCATCGGATTGTGCGCTTCCTGCTTGCTGCTGCGGTTCTGGATTTCATTAAAAAAACAGCTGTAGGAACCGGTATGGCATGCCGCACCGACCTGTGTTACTTTTGCAAGGATTGTATCCAGGTCGCAGTCCGCGGTCAAAAGAATGCACATACTGATAGTGTCCGCTGGTTTCTCCCTTTAACCAGAGCTCGCTGCGGCTTCTGCTGTAATAAGTCATGCGTCCGGTGCGCAGCGTCTGATTGTAGGCTTCTTCGTTCATATAGGCAACCATCAGCACGGCATCGGTTTTCACATCCTGTACAACCACCGGAACCAAACCGTCTGGTCCCTTTTTCAGATCGGAAAAGGCATAGGCCGCCCTCTGTCCTCTACCGGAATTTTTTATTTTCCCGGCAAAGGGCTTTGATCGCGGAAATCTCTGTTATGTTTTCATTGACCAACTTACCGGAAATACCGCTGATATTGGCATAGGAAAGCACCTCGATGAGCTTTTCCAGGAAACCTCCGGCAAAAAGGTTACCACCGGAACCGGAGACATCAGCGCAGCCTCCGCCGTTGCACCGGGACAGAACAAAAATACGTTGGAGGTATATTCCTTTAGCAGCTCCTTTTCCTGTTCCAGAAGCAAAATATCTGCAACGCCTGCTGCGATTTTTTCTTTGCCAAATTTCAGGGAGACCTCTTTTTGTCAGCTCCAGCTGCACCGGATCGGCATAATCCAGCATCACCTGCTGGCAGCCTGCATATAACAGTTTTTTCACATCCTCCATTCGGAAAATATGTCCGCTTCCAATTACCGGAACCGCCGTATTCTGACAGATTTCCCGCAGAACGTCCAGATCCTTTTTCATGCTCTGCATCGTTCTCCGAAAGCAGACCGACATAAATTGCATCGCATTCGTTTTCGCTGTAGCTTTCCGCCAGCGCGACCGGCGTTTCCCCGATTCTGCATGTGCCCTCTCTATCCTGATACGCGACCTCATTTTTGAGGTACATGCATGCCATAAATTTTTTTGTATTCATTCTGATCCTCATTTCCAGACAGCTGTTCTGCATCCGGTCTGGTTCAGCCAGACGACTGCCCGATATGTATTCTGTATGTTACAGGCTTCCCTTTGTGGAAAGCACGCCGTCTAACCTCGGTTCGTTGGATACTGCCATATCAAGTGCCTTGGAAAACGCCTTAAACATCGCCTCTGCAACATGATGTCCGTTGATGCCGTCCAATACCTTGATATGCAGGTTCATACCTGCACTATAGGAAACGGCATAGAAAAACTCCCGGATCAGCTGAGTATCCAGCCCGCCGATCATCGGAACATTAAATTCGTAATCAAAATTGAAATAGGGACGTCCGCACAGATCCACTGCGCACGCAACCAGCGCGTCATCCATCGGCAGCAGAAAATATCCGTAACGTTTAATTCCTTTTTTTGTCTCCGACTGCCTCAGCGATCGCCTGCCCGAGTACGATTCCCGTATCTTCTACGGTATGATGTCCGTCCACAAACAGATCTCCGTCCACTTTTACAGACAAATCAAAAAATCCGTGCCGTGCAAAGCCGTCCAGCATATGGTCGAAAAATCCGATGCCGGTATCAATATCCGCGCTGCCGGTGCCGTCTAAGGAAAGTGTCAGTGCAATTCTGGTTTCTTTTTGTATCGCGTTTTATATTCGCCGTTCTTTCCATCATCAGTCCTCCTTTTCAAAACGGACACGGATGGAATTGGCATGCGCCGTCAGCCCCTCATTTTCTGCAAAGCACTCAATATCCTGATGGATCTTTTCCAGCGCCGGTCTGGAATATGAAATGATGCTCGTCTTTTTCAAAAAATCATCTACATTTAACGGGGAGAAAAATCGTGCCGTACCATTTGTCGGAAGCACATGGTTTGGACCTGCAAAATAGTCCCCCAAAGGCTCAGAGGAATACTCCCCAAGGAAGATCGCTCCGGCATTACGGATTTTTTGTCATCATGGCAAAGGGATCCTTCGTCAGGATTTCCAGATGCTCCGAAGCAATCTCATTGGCGGTGTCCGCTGCCTCATCCAGAGAATCTACCAGCAGAATATAGCCATAATTGTTGAGGGATTTTTCGATGATCTCGCGTCTTGACAGGTTTGCAACGAACCTGTCCACTTCAACAGAAACCTGATCCGCTAAAGTCTTACTGGTGGTGATTAAAATGGCACTGGCCAGCTCGTCATGTTCTGCCTGGGACAACAGGTCTGCCGCCACATAACGGGGATTTGCCGTTTCATCCGCAATGACCAGAATTTCGCTGGGGCCTGCGATGGAATCAATGCTCACATAACCGAAGCATGCTTTCTTTGCCAAGGCGACAAAAATGTTGCCGGGGCCTGTGATTTTATCCACCTTAGGGATGCTCTGTGTGCCAAATGCCATGGCTGCGATGGCCTGTGCGCCGCCGACCTTGTAGATCTCATCCACACCGGCGATATGTGCAGCAACCAATGTACCAGGATTGACCCTTCCGTCTGCTCCGGGAGGGGTTGTCATGATGATACGCTCCACGCCCGCGACCTTTGCCGGAAGCACGTTCATCAGTACGCTGGAGGGATACGCAGCCTTTCCACCGGGCACATAAACGCCGGCAATCGCGATGGGCAGAATCTTCATGCCGAGGATCGTCCCGTCCGGTTTTGGGTCAAACCAGCTGTTTCTCAGCTGTTTTTCGTGGAATGCACGGATATTTGCCGCACTTTTTTCATAACCTCCACAAAGTCTGCATCCACCTTCTGATATGCCTCGTCGATTTCTTCCCGGGTTACGCGGATGTGAGCTGCATCCATTTTGCAGTGGTCAAACTTCTCTGTATAGGAAAAGAGCGCCTCGTCGCCGCCTTTTTCACCGTTTCAATAATTTCCGCCACAGCACTTTCGTACTGTCCGTAGTGGTTCGGGCTTCTCTGAAGCAGATCCTCCAAAAGTCCTTTCTTGCTTTCTGCCGTCAATTTGACAATTCTCATCGGTTTTCCTCATTTCCGCCGCCTTGGCTTATGCTTCCTCCAGCTGTTTACGCAGCCTTAAAATAATCTCCCGGATCCGTTCCGATTCCATTTGCATGCTTACCTGATTGACAATTACGCGCGCAGACAGCTCACAGATTTCCTCCAGCACGCCCAATCCGTTTTCCCGCAGGGTCGAACCGGTTTCCACGATATCGACAATGACATCGGACAATCCAACAATGGGACCCAATTCAACAGAACCGTTTAATTTGATGATGTCGACCGTCTGATGCTTTTTATTGTAAAAATAGTCCTTTGCGATCACCGGATATTTGCTTGCTACACGGATTCTCTCATGATGCTGCAAAAGCTCCCGCGCCGATTCCGGACCGCAAACGCACATCCGGCATTTGCCAAAGCCAAGATCCAGCACTTCATAAACCCGTCTTCCCTCTTCCAGCAAAATATCCTTACCGGTCACACCGATATCTGCGGCTCCGTATTCCACATAGGTTGGCACATCCGGTCCCTTTGCCAGGAAAAATTTCAGTTTTAATTCTTCATTGACAAAAACAAGCTTCCTGCTGTTTTTTTATCCTTCATCTCTTCACAGGTAATTCCAACCTGCTCCAAAAGAGACAGCGTTTTGTCTGCCAGACGCCCTTTTGTCAGGGCGAAGGTCAGGTATCTATCTTCTGCCATTTTCATGTCCCCTATTTGGTGTTCTAACATCGTGCACTCTATGATTTCAACTGCTCGCAGCTTCCGTCTGCATGAATGAGCATCGCCTCTCTGCGCAGTCTTCCTCTCAAATCTGCCCGCCTGCAGTCCTGATCACAGGCAACCGGGATCAGCTCTGCAGAAACACCTGAAAGCCGCAACTGATTTGCCTTTTTCAGTGCTGCATCATAGCTGTCCGGTGTATAAAACAAAAGGCAGCCATCCAGACCGGTATGCGGCTTTTTATTTTGTCTCGAAAGGGCTTCCAGAACATCATCCACAACGACGACAAATCCGATCGCAGGTGCATTTTTCCCAAAATAGGAAAGCAGCTTATCATAGCGTCCACCTGTCACGATGGCATCTCCGACACCATAGGTATATCCCTTAAAGATCACACCGGTATAATAATTGTACTGATTTAACAGCCCGAGATCAAAGGAGACATATTTTTCTGTTCCGTATTTTTTGAGCACCTCATAAAGTGCCTCCAGGCGTTCAATCGCCTGCAGGGAACGTTCATTATCCACCTGCATTTTCGCACTTTCCAGATCCTGCGTCCCTTTGACAAGATCCGCAAGCCCCAAAAGCACCTGTGCATAATCCTTGCGCACTTTCTGCTCCTCTAAAAGCTCCTGGGCACCGAAATAGTTCTTGGCGGAAATAAAGTCACGCAGCTTTAATTCCACTTCTTCGTTTAGGCCTGCCTGTGCGCAGATCCCCTTAAAATATTCCACCTCGCCGACTGTGATCTGCAGATCGGTCAGACCGCAGTTTTTCAATGCTTCGACGACAAGGCTGATCATCTCGGCATCTGCCTCCACAGATGGCTCCAGCATCAGCTCCGCGCCCATCTGGGTCACTTCTTTTAATTTGCCCTGCAGGTTCGACGTATTCGTAAACGTGCTTCCGCTGTAGGTAAAACGAAGCGGTGCGGTCTCATCCATGAAATATTTTGCGGCGCATCTGGCACAGGACGGCGTAAAGTCCGGACGAAGCGCCAGTGTATTGCCTTCCTTATCGAAAAATTTATACAGCTGGGAAGACGGCGTCGTGCCGATCTCCTTACTGTAAACATCAAAAAATTCAAACGTCGGGGTCTGAATATCCTGATACCCGTACAAATGGATCGTATCATGCAGCTTTTTCTCCACAAAAAGCTTACGCGCATATTCTTCTCCGTAAACATCCCTTACACCCTCCGGTGTATGAAGCAAGGATTTATTCATCGTTGGATCTCCTTTGCACTTTATCATGCTACCGTATTAGCATATGAAATCCTGTATAGAATATCAGATTTTTAAAATGCTGTCAACTCAAGTTCTTTGCCGTCCAGCACACATTTTATCAGCTCGTCGCTGTCATATTCCAGTTTCAGGGAAAAAAACGGACGGTTTTCCTGCAAAAGCTGAAAAAAATACGCGGTCACCTTCCCACAGATTTAAGCTTTCCAGCTCTTTTATCAAAACCCATTCCAAATCACCCTCCGGGCAGTTATAATCCAGGGTCCCCTCCCAGCCATCTGCTGTATACAGGCACATGTACTGCGTTTCCACATCCTTTAACGCAAACGTTACGATTCCTCGAAACCGATAGGAGGTCAGTGTCAGACCGGTTTCTTCCCTTTACTTCCCGAAGCAGGCAGTCCTCCGGACTTTCATAGGCGAGTGCATGTCCACCGACACCGATCCATTTGTCCTGATTGACGTCATTCTTTTTTTGACACGATGCAGCATCAGATAGCTGTCGTCTTTTTCCAGATAACACAGCGTCGTCATTGTCCCGATCAGGGAATTTCTTTCTTCTCTGTTCATATCATTCCTCCTAGCTCTCCGGCCGATCCTCCAAGTCCTTTTGCAAAAGATCAAGATACGGAACAAGAACACCGTTTTTTTTCGGCAGGAAATACTCCGGGTTTAATTCGTCCAACCGGAAACTTTTGCGCCCGCCCTCCTGCGCCCGATCCCAGAAATAGCGCAAATGTGCGTAGGGGAGATAGTAAAACTGTTCCCGATGCGAATAGTAGATCAGAAAAAAAGCAATACCCTTCTGTTTTTCAAACCGATCCATAAACGCTACCTGATGCCTGTGAATGTTTTGCAGGGCAAAGGTATCCTGGGCACATTCCTTTGCATCGAAGCAGACCGGAATGCCCTGTACAACTCCGATATAGTCTACCGTACTTTTCTGGTCAAAAATATGCCAGCGTGATGTGCCTGTGCTCCCTTGTCGATTTTGATCGGCGTAATCGGGGTCGGGATCTTCTGGATCAATGCCAGATTACTTTCCAGATATTTTTCATTCGTGCGGTTGATCAGATCCTCCAGTGTTGATCCCCGCAGTCCTCTTGAGTTCCAGGTTGCCATGTGATTGTTCCATCTTTCGTCATAGTATAAAAAGCCTGCGATACGGCTGCCGGCAGGCTTTTTGTTCTCGTATAGGAAACTTCGTTTCCATACGATAAAAATGCTCCGCAAGGATGCGCACTCGGCGCAGAGGTAGATGGTTGCCGAAGCAACCGCGCCTCGGCGCGAGAATGTGCCAAGGCACATTCTTTTTTTATGTGGTTTAGGGCTGTATTCCTGCCGTAGAAAGCAGCTTCTGAAAATCCTCCGGCAGCGGACAAGTGATGCCGCCTGTCGGTAAAATGCCAGAGGCAGCGTCCTTCTGGCGGATCTGCCATGCATGCAACAGCTGCCTGCCGATTCCGTAGGTTTGCTTCAGGGTTCGATTGACTGCTTCGTTTCCGTATTTCGGGTCGCCCAGCAAAGGATGCCCTGCCCAAGCAAAATGTGCGCGGATCTGGTGCGTCTTGCCGGTAAACAACTCTGCCTGGGCATAAGTAACCGTCCCAATGCCGGGAAGCTCCAGGCAGGCGAGGGGTTCGATCCCTGTTTTGATTTCGTCCGCGCCCTCCGCAGGCTTTGTTAAAATTTTAACCTGATTTTTTTTCGTATCCTTCAAAAGATAACCGGTCAAAATCTGTTTTTCCTTTACTTCCCCGAGCAAAAAGAGCCGATAATCCTTATGAATCTGCCGGTTCCGGATCAGCCCTGTGAGTTTCTGCGTTCCCAAAAGGCTTTTGCCGCATAACAGCAGTCCGCTCGTGTTTCGATCCAGACGGTTGCACACCGACGGATGGAAGGTCGCCAGCGCTTCGGCGGTCAATTTTTTTGAGACAACAAATATCCGATCAACCATTCGTTTGCAGAAAAATCCGCCACAGACGCCTTCTGGGAAAGTACGCCAGCCGGTTTATCCAACGCCAGAATATCTTCGTCCTCATATAAAATGCGAATATTTTTCAGTTTCTCAAATGCCAGAAGATATTCTTTTGTTTCCGCCACAGACGCCTTTTTTTGCGCGCTGTAGTCTGCAGGAGGTGCCCCGACCTTTTCCAGCGTTTCCTCTGCCAGAAACAGCTTTACCTCATCACCGATTAAAAGAATTTCCTTTCCGGTGCATTTTTTCCCGTTCAGAACAATATTTTTTTTGCGCATCATCTTGTAAAAAAAGCTGACCCCGGCTTCCTTCATATATTTGTTTAAAAATTTGTCCAGCCGTTGTCCGGCTTCATTTTGCCCGATCGTTACTGCACGCATCCGCTTTTCTCCTTATAGACTGATCGCAAATAAAAGTGCTTTGATCCGCGCTGTCCGCTCCGTTTCTTCTTCCGTGTTATCGCCCGCAGCGGATGCCTTTTCCAGCTCGTCCAGCCGATTTAAATACTTCGGCAGCTCTTTAAAAATCCGGATATGTACCTCCGAAAGCTGATTGCGCATAAACATACCCTCCAGATGCTTCTCACAGCCCTTTATGTCTGCGAATGGATCCGCCATATAGCCGATCAGCTCCACCCCGGATAATGCCATATGCTGTACCTGATAAGTACGTTCGTAGCTGGTAAATTCCAGATCGGTAAGGCTTTCCGCTGTCCTGATTTTTGCAGAGATTTTGCGGTAATCCGATTCGGAAATTTCATGACAGCGAAGCAGGGCGATCAGGTTTGCCGCGCTCCTGCACGCCGGAAGACAGCCAAGCACCGCAACGATCGTCAAAAGGTTCTGGTTGGAACCGGTCGACCAGATGCCCATTGCGTATACTGCAAAAGAAATGGCAAACAGCACAAGCGTTTTGCAGATGGACATTTTTTTGTTCCAGGCAAGGTATCCCTTCTGCCCTTTATTCTGATTCTTTTTCTTCTTCAATGACTTCGGTTCCTTTCTCTCTCATTTTCTGTACCAGACAGATGACCGGATCCTGCGGCAGCAGCCGTGTCATCGCCCAGAACGCCTGAATCGGCAGACTGCAGACGGACATCGGACGGTTTTTGCTGCTGGCGCGCAGCGCATCCTTGACCACCCGATCTGCCTCCACCATCGTATACTGTTTCATCGCAAGCGTGGATGCATAGTGCTCCGCCACTTCGAAAAATTCTGTTTTAACCGGCCCAGGGCAAACCGCCGTCACATAAATCTGACGTTCCTTCAGCTCTGCCCGAAGCGCCTTGGAAAAGCTCAAAACGAACGATTTTGTCGCCGCGTAGACGGAAAATCCCGGCTGGGGCAAAAATGCCGCACTGCTCGCCAGCTGAATGATCCGGCTCCTGGCCCGCATATAGGGCAGACACCCATAGGTTACTTCCAGAAGCGCCCGACAGTTTAAATCTACTTCGCCGGTCTGTTCTTTGATCGGAACCGCCGTAAAATCTCCCATCATGCCATATCCGGCGCAGTTGATGAGCATGCGCACAACCGGTTTTTCTTCCGCAAGGCTCTCTGTCAGCACTGTCATATCCGCTTCGTTTGTCAAATCAAGCGGCAAAATCTTTACGGTATGCTGCATGCCGGAAGCGATTTCCTTTAACCGGCTTCCGCGTCTTGCGATCAGCCAGAACTCGTCCACGAAATGCAGTCCCCGATCCAGCTGCATGGCAAATTCCCGTCCCATTCCGCTGGAAGCACCTGTAATCACCACAATATTCATAGTTTCCCTCATTTCTGCGCACGTTTTTTTGCGCATGTCGAATTTGTCTCTTTTCCGTCTGTTTACACGCCCAGCTGCGCTTTTTCTTCTTCCGTCAGCGCGCGCCAGCTTCCTTTTGAAAGCGTCTCATCCAGGACGAGGGCACCCATCGACAGACGTTTTAAATACACGACTTCGTTGCCAACTGCCAGCAGCATCCGCTTGACCTGATGGAACCGTCCTTCTGTGATCGTCAGAAGCAGTTCACAGTCGGTATCCGAAAGCAGTTTTGTCTTTGCGGGCGCAGTCGGCGTTTCGTCCCCGATCTCAACGCCTGCTTCCAGCTTTTCGCACATCTGGCTCGTCACCGGCTTCTTCGTATGCACGAGATAGGTCTTTGGCACATGCTTTACAGGGGAAAGCAGCCTATGCGCAAGCGCCCCGTCGTTTGTAATCAGCAAAAGCCCCTCGGTGTCCTTGTCCAGCCGTCCAACCGGGGAAAGATCTTTTCCCGGAGCGTCCACAAGCAGGTCAAGCACCGTCTGATCGTGATGATCCCGCACCGCGGTCACAACGCCTGCCGGCTTATGCAGCATATAATAAAAATATTTCTGATAGGAAAAGCTGTGTCCATCCAGCGTAACCGTATCCTTTGTTTCGTCCACCTTCTGTTCCGGTGATTTTGCGGTTTCCCCGTTTACGGTTACCGTCCTTTTTGATAAATGCCTTCACCTCGCTTCGGGTTCCGGCTTCCATTTCACATAAATATTTGTCCAGTCTGATCAAAATGTTCCTCCCGGTCTAATTTTTCTGTTGTCCACATACTGTTAAGTATACTATACTCTGAAAGTCTTTGGTAGAATCAATGCGCAGAAAGCTGTTTCTCTTTTTCTTTTTCGGAACCCTTTCTATCCTGTGTCTGTTTCTGCTGCGCTTTCCTGCGCAGGCCGGAGCGCTCGCCGCCAACGGTCTGACACTCTGGTTCTCCAAAATGATTCCTGCTCTGTTTCCGTTCATGATTCTGTCCGGTCTCTTTCTTTCCACCGGCTTTTCCAACCTGCTCGCACGCCTGGCAGCGCCCGTTTTGCAGCCCGTTTTCCAGACAACTGACGCTTGCCTGTTCTGCATCTTGACCGGATTTTTCTGCGGATTTCCGATGGGTGCGCGAGTCTGTGCACAAAGCCTTCAGCAAAGAAAATTTCCCTCCGGAAGCTTCCTGGCTGCTCGCCTTTATAAACAATATCGGACCGGTCTATTTTTTTCCGGCTATGTCCTGACGCTGTTTCCGGTGCGTACTCCGCTGACGGTCTGGCTTGGTATGTATCTGCTGCCGTTTCTGTACGGAATGGTGCTGCGGTACACGCTCTACCGCGATCTGCCGACGCAAAGTGTCAGTCGCATCTTTGTCCCGGCTTCTGTCCGCTGCCAGGCAAACACTCCAGCTAGCCCTACAGGTACGTTCCTTTCATCCGCCCGCCTGCTGTCCGCCCTGCATGAATCAATTCTGTCCGCAATGAACGGCATCGCCCAACTTGGCGGATATATGGTCTTTTTCAACCTCTTAAATCTGTTCCCGACAGTCTTTTTGGCAGCTTATCCGGCATTTATACGCACGCTGTCCCCACTGCTCGAGATCACCAACGGGCTGTCTATGCTTCTGCCATCGGAGCGGCTCTGGGCGTATATCGTGCTGCCGTTTGGCGGGCTGTGCTGCATCGCGCAGACTGCAAGCTGCATTCACAAAACCGGGCTGTCGCTGAAACCGTACATCTTTCATAAACTGATCCTGACGTTATTGACAGCAGCGTGGTATCTGGTGCTTCCAGTGTAGACGGTGCACGTGACAGGTGTGTCACAGACTGCTCCGATGAATGAGGCACGCCAGCCGATACAGCACAGGACTCACGGATCCGCGCGGAGCGTTTATTATCGTATGGAAACGAAGTTTCCTATACAATAATAAGAAAAGACTCCGGCGCACGCCGAAGTCTTTTTTCCAGTTCTCTTGATAACAGAATTTTTACGCAGCGCGCATTCTGTTGTTTCCATATGATATTTGATGGGATTGGATTACATGACATTCAGGTCATCGCCCACGTTTCCTGCTGCATCCATCTCTTCTGTGCCGAGCTCTTCATTCTGCGCATGGAACTCTGCACGGTTTGTCTGTACCACGTCATTGATCCGGTTTAAGTCGCTGACCAGGTTGCTGTAATGGGTCTGGGAAACTTCTACCGCATGCGCAATGATATCCTCCACCTCGGCGAGCTTCTGGTCGGTATACTGCATGATAGAATCCTTGATCGCATTGGCTTCCAGCGTTGCATTGTCCACGATCTCCTGTGCCTGGCGAGTTGCAAGCTGTACAACCTCATTTGCCTGCGCATAAGCCTGCTGCATGATTTCATGCTCATTGATCAGCTCGGTCGTATGCTCGGTCGCCTCGTTGATCAGCGCCTGCGCCTTTTCGCGCGCATCGTTTAAGATCGCTTCCTTATTGCTGATAATTTTCTGATACCGCTTAATCTCTTCCGGCGTCTTCTGGCGCAGCTCGCGTAAAAGATCGTCGATCTCGTCCTTGTTTACGATGATCTTCGAATTGGAAAGCGGCTGGTACTTACAATTATCAATATACTCTTCAATTTCATCAATCAGCTGTTCGATTCTGCTGCTCATCTTTTCCTCATTTCCGCATATGCTCAGTTTTCTCTGGCATGTCCGAACTTCTCATAGACAAGCCGTGCGACAAAAGGCGGCACGCACTGTGAAATATCTCCGTTGAAGCTGGCAATTTCCTTGACGCTGGAGGAACTTAAATAAGCGTACTCCAGACTGGTGGTAAGGAAAATCGTATCCAGCTTGTCTCCTGAAAGCTTCCGGTTGGTTTGAGCATTCTGCAATTCATACTCGAAATCCGTAATCGCGCGCAGACCGCGCACAACAACCGTCACGTCCTTACTGGCGGCATAGTCAACCAACAGACCGCTGAAAGATTCCACCTTGACGTTCGGCAGATCTTTTGTCGCTTCTTTTAATATTTTAACACGTTCCTCAACAGAAAACAATGGAGTCTTTACTTTATTATTCAGCACGCTGACCGTCAATTCGTCAAAAACGGACGCGGCGCGGCGGATAATATCCAAATGTCCATAGGTTACGGGGTCAAAGCTGCCCGGATAAATTGCTGCTTTCATTTTTTTCTTCCTTTACCAGAAATACATGCTTATTTGTCTTATAGCATTTTTTCCTTTTTTGATTGAAAATCCGTATTCTTCGGCGAACGAAAAGTCGCGGTCAAGTGTCGCTTCGATCACGATCAATGTCTCATCCGTCACATACGGCATTCTGGAAAGCGCCGCCAGCACGGGCTCTTCTAACCCGGACTGATACGGCGGATCCATGAAAATCACGTCCGCTTCCTTTTCGTGAATCGAGGACAGTGCACTGACAACGTCCTGTTTTAACAGGGTCGCACGGTCTTCGAACTTTGTAAAATGAAGATTTTCCGCGATACATTTGGCAGGCTCCCTGCCGTTTTCCACAAAATAGGCATGCCTTGCACCCCTGCTGATCGCTTCGATTCCGATGCCGCCGCTGCCGCTGCACAGATCGATAAATACGCTGCAGGGCAGATAAGGCTGGAGCATATTAAACAGAGTTTCCTTGATCCGATCCGTCGTCGGCCGCGTATCTAAACCCTGAGGGGTTTCAAAGGAAGACTTCTGGCTTCTCCCGCAATTACTCTCATAAATTTCCAATTCCTCCAAAATCAGGTCAAAAAATGTTACTGTTCACACGCGCCATTCGCAAAAGCGCATCTTCGATGCTTTCCGCTGCTTCGCAGCTCTTTTTGCTCATAAAATGGCGCTCCCTTCGTACCCTTCTGAGTTCAGATTTTCGTGCAAGCACGGAATCTGAACTCAGAAGGGTACGAGTGAACTGTAACAAAAAAATATCTGGATTTCAGCATACTGCATTCTATCCGTTTCGTCAAGCTCTGACCTTCGTTCCTTTGGAATCCCTGTGCGCAGGCTTCAACTGATTCAGAACAAGCGTTCTGCTTTTTATATTCCACACTCGTCTCATCGCCCGGCCTCGTATAAAATACCGCTTCAATCTCATCGCCATCCGACAGCTTCATCCCACGCACGCCAACCGCGTTTTTTTTTTCTCCGGGATTTCTTCCACCTCGAAACGCAGGAAAAATCCGTCCTTTGACTGCAAAATAATGTATTTCTGATCCTGATAAACACAGACATTCGCTACCTCGTCGCCCTCCTGCAGCTTTGTCGCCGCCACGGTACGCTTCATCACGTCGAACTCGCCGCCGTCTACCATCTTTGTCATACCCTGTTTTGTCACAAACAGCAGACGGTAGAGATTCAACTCACTCTGACCGACTGCCAACAGGAGCTGTTCCCTGGTCGAATCGAAATTGCTCACGTTGTCGAGTGGAATTGCCTTATCGCGGAACTTGCCAAAGGGCAGATCGGACACCTTGACCGTATAAAGCTGTCCGGTATTGGTAAACAGACAGATCCTGCCGGTATTCTTTACCAGAAATACAAAACGGTTTTCCGCAAACGCCGCTTCCTGATTGCGTTCGAACGTCGCAACGTCTACGCATCTGGTATAACCGAACCGGTCAATCAGGCAGTAAGCCGGCGCTTCCTCGATTTTTTCTCTTCAAAAACAACTTCCTCACAGTTATCGATCACCGTGCGGCGCTTCTGCGAATATTCTTTCTTGAGCGCATCCAGCTCATTGATAATAACCTGCGACATTGCGCTTTTCCGTTCAAAATATCCTCATACCGGTAAATATTTGCAATTGTCTCTTCGTGCTCTTTGATCAGGGCCTCAATCTCCAGACCGATCAGCTTATACAGACGCATTTCCAGAATCGCATTAGCCTGGTTTTCCGTAAAAAGCAAAGCTGCGCCGCCATCACGGAAGCCTGTTTTGTTTTAAATTTGATTCCCTCCGTCACGCCGTCCACCAGGCACGCCTTTGCCATCGTCCGGTCGCGTGAACCGCGCAAAATCTCGATAATTAAATCGATGACATTGCAGGCTTTTATCAGGCCTTCCTGTATCTCGCGTTTTTTCCTGCTCTTTTTTGCCAGCAGTCTCTCATATTTGCGGCGGTTGATTTCAAACTGGAAATCGGTATTTGCCTTGATGATCTGTTTTAAACCGAGCGTTTCGGGACGTCCGTCGGAAATCGCGAGCATGTTCACGCCAAAGGTATCTTCCAGACGTGTCTTTTTATACAGCATACTGATAAAATGATCGACGTCCGCATCTTTTGAGTTCGATCACAATCCGGATGCCCTCTTTGGACGACTGGTTTGAAATATCCACGATATCCGTCGTCTTTTTGCTCTCCGCAAGCGCTGCGACGTCCGACAGGAACTTACCGATGTTCGCGCCGATCATCGTATAGGGGAATCTCCGTGATGACAACGTTTGTCCTGCCGTTTTTGCCTTTTTTCCGTCTCCACCTTGCCGCGCAGCTTTGATTTTGCCTGCGCCGGTTTCATAGATGGAAAGCAGCTCGTCTTTGTTCGTCACGATACCGCCGGTCGGGAAGTCCGGTCCCTGCATGTAGCGCATCAGCTCTGCGGTCGTGATGTTTTCATCCAGCATATATGCCTTTACCGCATCGATGACCTCGCTGAGGTTGTGCGGCGGAATGCTCGTCGCCATGCCGACGGCGATACCCTCAGAGCCGTTGACCAGAAGGTTCGGGATGCGGCAGGGCAAAACGGACGGCTCCTTTTCCGTCTCATCAAAGTTCGGGATAAAGTCCACGACATCCTTATCCAGATCTTCCAAAAAGGCGTCCTGCGTCAGCTTTTCCAGGCGCGCCTCCGTATATCGCATCGCAGCCGCACCGTCACCCTCAATATTGCCGAAATTGCCGTGTCCATCGATTAACGGCTGTCCCTTTTTAAATTCCTGCGCCATAACGACCAGTGCTTCGTAGATCGAGCTGTCGCCGTGCGGATGATATTTACCCATCGTATCACCGACGATACGCGCGCTCTTTCGGTATGGTCTGTCATAGCGGATTCCAAGCTCGTACATATCGTAAAGCACGCGGCGCTGTACCGGCTTTAAGCCGTCCCGCACGTCCGGCAGGGCACGCGCCACGATAACGCTCATCGCATAATCGATATAAGATTTCTGCATCAGCTCGGAATATTCCGTTTTTATAATTCTGTTGTTATCTTCCATTTTTTCTGCTCATTTCTGCGCACGCCTTTTGCGCATGTCGAGTTTGTGTCAAGTGCACGCAGACACAAATCTCGCGATTGAAAAATTTCATTTTTCAATTTTTCTTCCTTATATCAGCTATCTGCCCGGTCAGATATCCAGTTCTGCATCTGTCGCATTGCGGTAAATAAACGCGCGGCGCGGCGGAACCTCGGTTCCCATCAGCATTTCCGTCACTTCAGATGCCATTCTGGCGTCCTCGATCTCCACAAGCTTCAACATTCTCGTCTCCGGATCCAGCGTCGTCTCCCACAGCTGCTGGGCATCCATTTCGCCCAGACCTTTTGTAGCGCTGCAGATGGAACGGTCCCTTATGACGTTTGCGGTAGCGCTCCAGTGCCTTGTCGTCGTAAAGATATTCCTCTGCACCCCTGGACGGCATCGCCTTATACAGCGGCGGCATTGCAATATAAACGTGTCCTTCGAAAATCAGCTCCGGCATGAACCGGTAAAACAGCGTCAGAAGCAGAGTGGAAATGTGCGCGCCGTCCACGTCGGCATCCGCCATGATAATGATCTTGTCATAACGCAGCTTTGTAATATCGAAATCATTGCCGTAGCCTTCGGAAAAACCGCAGCCGAACGCATTGATCATCGTCTTGATCTCAGCGTTTGCCAACACCTTGTCGATGCTCGCCTTTTCTACATTCAAAATCTTACCGCGGATCGGCAGAATCGCCTGATACATCCGGTTTCTCGCCATCTTGGCGGAGCCGCCCGCAGAATCTCCCTCTACGATAAAAATTTCACATTTCGATGCGTCCTTCGACTCGCAGTTTGCCAGCTTTCCGTTGGAATCAAACGAAAACTTCTGCTTCGTCAGCATATTCGTCTTGGCGCGCTCCTCTGTTTTGCGGATTTTGGCCGCCTTTTCCGCGCAGCCGATGACAGATTTTAACGTCTCTAAGTTTCTGTCAAAAAATCTGGTCAGCTCTTCGCCCACGACCTTTGCCACAACCTTCGCCGCATCCTGATTGTCCAGCTTAGTCTTTGTTTGTCCTTCAAACCGCGGATCGGGATGCTTGATCGAAATGACCGCCGTCATGCCGTTTCGCACGTCCGGACCGGTGAAGTTCTGGTCTTTTTCCTTTAAAATATTGAGCTCCCGCGCGTAGCTGTTGATGATCGTCGTAAACTGCGTCTTGAAGCCGGTCAGATGCGTGCCGCCCTCTGCATTGTAGATGTTATTGCAGAATCCCAGCACATTTTCGTGGAACTCGTTGATATACTGAAATGCACCCTCGACAGAGATTCCGTCGCTTTCGCCCTGAAATGAGATAACGTCCGTCACCGCCTCGCAGGACTTGTTCATATCCTTAATAAATCCGACAATACCCTCCGGCTCGTGATAGTCCAAAATCTCCGGCTCTGTCCCTCTGCAATCCTCGAAGTGAATTGTCAACGCAGGGTTTAAGTACGCCGTCTCGTGCAGGCGGCTTTTGATATCGTCCTCTTTAAATCTGGTTTTATCAAAAATCGTATCGTCCGGCAGGAACGAAATCGTCGTTCCGGTCTCTCTTGTACGTCCAACGACCGGCAGCAGTCCATTGACCAGTTCGGTCGTTGGATTGCCGTACTCATAAGTGTCCTCATAGACATTTTTTCCGTCCTTTACATGCACTGTCAGATGCTTCGAAAGTGCATTGACGACGGAGGAGCCGACGCCGTGCAGACCGCCGCTGGTCTTATAGGCGTTATTGTCAAACTTACCGCCTGCATGCAGGGTCGTGAAAACCAGACGCTCCGCACTGATTCCTTTTTCATGCATCCCGACCGGGATACCGCGTCCGTTGTCCGAAACGGTCGCTGAACCGTCTTTTTCCAGAATTACGGTGATTTTACTGCAGTAGCCAGCCAGATGCTCGTCCACAGCGTTATCCACGATTTCATAAATCAGGTGGTTCAAGCCCTTCGTGGAAACGCTGCCGATATACATGCCCGGTCGTTTCCGCACTGCCTCCAGTCCCTCCAGCACCGTAATGCTGGAAGCGTCATAGGTTGTATTTTGTGCCATCTATCTGATCCTTTCTTTCCGATTCCAAACTGCCCAAATTTCTATCATGAAAATAGAATCCTGCTTCGCAGGATTCTCCGCCTGCGGCGGGTCGCGCAAGCGACATAATTCCACTCCGCCAAAGTGCGCATCCTCGCGGAGCGTTTTTATCGTATAGAAACGAAGTTTCCTATACGATAAAAAGAATGTGCCTTGGCACATTCCCGCGCCGAGGCGCGGTTGCTTCGGCAACCATCTACCCTTGCGCCGAGTGCGCATCCTCGCGGAGCGTTTTCATCGTATAGAAACGAAGTTTCCTATACGATGAAAAACTCAGTTCACGGATCGCCCGCGAACTGTAAAAGTCGAATTACTTTCGAGAGTATAACACATATGTTCGATTTTGGGAAGTCCCGCTGCGATTTTTGCGCCACGTTTCCGCATCCGTCCGGTTCACACCGCGCGTTCTGATGCAGCGTTGAAACAATAGAATGCACGCTCTGCGCGTTTCCAAACAGCTGCTACATCGTTCCCATTGCCCGGGCCACCAGCCACAACAAAGCAGATGCAACGGATAAAATCCGTAGAAGAACCATTTCAAAACCTGCCGTCCTTTTTTCGCCCGCTCCCCATTGTATCCATATAAAATGCACAGTCCCGCCAGCGCCGGACCTGTCATTGAGAACAAAACGCGCACTGCGCCTTCCGGAAACCCCAAAACGCTCTCCGTCTGCGCCACAGACGCTGCTTCGTTGATTCCGACAACCGCTGTCACGAACAGAAAGGTTTTCTGCAGTTTTTTCCGTTCCTGCCCCGCCCGGTCAAACAACAGCGTAAACGCCGGGGCGAGCGCAGACCAGTCTGAAAATACCGATAAAAAAAACAGCCCTGCGATCTGCAGCTGCCCTTTCCCCCGCCGGAACGCTTCTCCATGGAACACGCACAGGATCAGGAAGCTAAACAACAGGGAAAACATCATATTCAAGACTGCCGCCTCTCTGTTAAATGCCAGAAAATAGGGCACCTGGGACACCAGCGCAAATACAAACAGCCGTTTTGCATACGCACGTCTGGACGAGGTTTTATAAAACCCCTCCACCAGAAAATAACACATCACCGGCGCAGTAAAATAGCCGATTCCTTTCAAAAAAATTCCGCCGGATATGTCCCCGCTGTCAGAAAAACATGGCTGAAATGATTGAAAAACATCGTCAGCATCGCGATCATCTTGATCGCGTCGCGGGTCAGCCCCCGGCTTTTGATTTCCTGCATTTCATTCTCCCTTTTCTCAGATACGAAACCGCACAGCTGCAAAGCCTGCGCCGACTTTGCACGCCCTGCGGTCAGATCGTCCGATAGTCGATCGATTTTTCAAATAATCCGAATTCCTTTTCCGGAAGCACCACGTCCCCGGAAAGCACCTGATCTGCCAGCTCTCCTGCAAGCATCAGCACATCAGAATCCTGATAAATATCGCCTAATCCAAAATCCAGGTCACCGCTTTGGCGAATGCCGAAAAGATCCCCCGGCCCCCGCAGCTTTAAATCCTCATTGGCAATAAAAAATCCGTCGTTGGAGTGATTTAATACATCGAGACGTTTATTTTTTGCACCGCTTCCATCCCCGGTCATAAAAATGCAGAAGCTCTGCGCATGACCTCTTCCGACACGTCCCCGCAGCTGATGCAGCTGTGCGAGTCCGAAGCGCTCTGCATTTTCCACAAGCATTACTGTTGCATTGGGAACATTAATCCCAACCTCGATAACCGTCGTCGATACAAGGACATCGATCTGCCCGGCTCCGAATGCGTCCATAATTTCCTGCTTCTGTGCTGCCTTCATTTTTCCATGCAAAGCAGCCACCCGAATCGAGCTATTCAGGGCAGCTTTTTAATTTTTCCGTATAATCCGTGACATTTTCCAGTCCGTCTGCGGAATCCTCTCCGGCTTCTACCATCGGACAGATTACATAGACCTGATGCCCTGCCTCCACCTGCGCTTCGAGAAAGGCATAGGCTTTTTTTTTGCGGAAGGACGGATCTACGACGCAGTTTTTTAATCGGCAGACGGTTTTTTGGCATCTCGTCCAGCACAGACACTTCCAGATCGCCATATAATACGATCGCCAGCGTCCGCGGAATCGGTGTCGCGCTCATGACGAGCACATGTACGCCCTCCCCTTATTTGCCAGGCATTCTCTCTGCCTTACGCCAAACCGGTGCTGTTCATCTGTCACTACCAGTGCAAGATCCCGATACTGTACCTTTTCCTGAATCAGCGCATGTGTCCCGATAATCACGTCCGCATCCCCGGATTTGATCCGTGCATACGCCTCTTTTTTCTGTTTCGACGTCATGGAACCGGTCAGCAGGATCGGCTTTGTACACAGTCCGTACTTCTCCGTCATCTCTGTCAGTGCTTCAAAGTGCTGTACCGCCAGCACTTCTGTCGGTGCCATCAGGCACCCCTGCCTGCTGTTTGCACTGCACACCAAAAAGTGCCAGAAAAGCAAGGATCGTTTTACCGCTTCCCACGTCCCCCTGAACCAGTCGGTTCATCGCCATATGTCCTGTCAGGTCTGCTTCGATCTGCTTCCAAACCCTCTGCTGGGCTCCGGTCAGCTGATACGGAAGCGCTGCAATCAGGCGGTCCGTATCCTCTGTCGGCTGCAGCGGCCGATCGATTAACAGCCCTGCATTCTCTTTTTTCTGACGCTTGATCTGAATCAGGAAGGCTAAAAAATTCATCGAAGACCAGACGTCTTCTGGCCATCACAACATCCTCCTGACTTCCTGGAAAATGGATTTTTTCCATTGCTTCCCGGAATCCGATCAGACGGTATCTGCTCCGTATTTCTTCCGGAAGATAATCCGGCAGCTCCAGCTCCTCCAGCGCCTGCCGCACACATTTGGAGATCATATGGTTGGTCAGTCCGTTCGTCAGCGCATATTTGGGCTGCCATGTTCCGGCAAGGGTTTCATAATCGCCCTGCGAAAACACACGCGGCTGTTCCATGAAAAGCATCCCGCCTGTGCCTGCCTGTACCATGCCGCGAAACACATGCCAGCTGCCGCCCGGAAGCGCTTTTTTCAGATACGGCATCCGAAACCAGGTCAGCTTCATTCGCCCGGAGGCATCTCCTGCCTGCGCATGTGTGATGACCATTCCTTTTGCCCGCACCATAGACGGCGTACCAACAATACAGGCTCTTACCGACTGTACTTTGCCGGTGCACAGCTCTCCAACCGGAAGCGCCTCCTCATAATGATCATAGCCTCTCGGAAAATAAGAAATCAGATCCTTTATCGTTTCAATATGAAGTTTCGAAAAAAGCGCAGTGGTCTTCACCCCTACGCCTTTTATCTCTGTAATCAAATGACTGGCTTCCATTATGCCTCACTCTGCAGAAACAATATAGTAGTAAATCGGCTGTCCGCCATACTGCAGCTCTACATCACACGCCGGATATTTCTCCGCCACCTTGTCGCGGAGCGCTGCAGCGTCTTCCTCTTTGGTCTCCTGACCATAATAGATGCTGATCAGCTCCATATCCTCATCCATCATGCTATCGATCATGTCTTTCGTAACTGTTTCGATCGCCTGTCCGACTGCAAGGATCCCTTCATCTCCGATCCCCATGTAATCGCCCTGATGGATTTCATGATCGTCGATCACCGTATCTCTGACTGCATAGGTTACTTCACCGGTGCGAACGGTTTCGATCGCTTCTGTCATCGCCGCTTCATTTTCTTCCGGACTCAGATCCGGTACATAGTTGATTACTGCGGTAATGCCCTGTGCGATGGTCTTGGTAGGAATGACAACGATCTTCTTGTCCTCCGTCATATATTTTGCCTGGTTTGCAGCCAGAATGATATTTTTATTATTAGGGAGAACGTAAACGGTTTCTGCGTTTACTTTTTCAATGGCATTCAGCACATCCTCAGTGCTCGGGTTCATCGTCTGACCACCCTCGATGATATAGTCTACGCCGAGGTCTTTTAAGATCGCATTGATCCCTTCGCCTACAGAAACCGCGATAAATGCCGCTGCCTTTTTCTCAGCCGGTGCTGCAGCTGCAGCCTCCTGCTGCTCCTTCTGTGCCATCTTCACAACCTTTTCATGGTGCTCCAGGCGCATGTTGTCGATTTTCAGATTGGAAAGTGCACCATACTTCAATGCCTTCTGGATTGCAAGACCCGGGTCATTGGTATGCACGTGTACCTTAACCACATCGTCATCTGCCACAACTACGATCGAATCACCGATGGATTCCAGATATGCCTTTAAAGTCCATCTCCTGCTTGATGTTAAAGGTCTTGGAAAGCATGATGATAAACTCTGTACAATAACCGAATTTGATATCGCTCTCTTCCAGAACGGTTTCCTGGCTGCCTGCAAACGGAGCCCCTGCAGGAGCTGCGGTCTCTGTTACCGTCCAGTCGATCTCTTTGCCTAAAAAAACGCTTCATAAGCGCCCTTTAATACCTGCATCAGACCCTGTCCGCCGGAATCCACAACGCCAGCCTGTTTTAAAACAGGCAGCATCTCCGGAGTCTGGCTCAGCACATAATCTGCGCGCTCAATGATATCGCCGATATATTTTTCCAGGTCGGTTTCCCCTGCATCTGCCAGCTCACGCGCCTTTAAAGAAGCACTCTTGGCAACGGTCAGGATTGTGCCTTCCTTCGGCTTCATAACTGCCTTGTATGCAGTCTCTACCGCTTTCTCGCAAGCTTCTGCAAGCAGCGGAATATCGATCGTATCATAATCGCGGATCGCTTTGGTGAAGCCTCTGAACAGCTGCGATAAAATGACGCCTGAGTTGCCTCTGGCGCCTCTTAAGGAACCGGATGAAATCGCCTTTGCCAGGGATTTCATATCCAGGTCATTGTTTGCATTCATCGCTGCAACGTCTTTTGCCGCAGACATAATGGTCAGTGTCATGTTCGTACCTGTATCACCATCTGGAACAGGGAACACGTTTAATTCATTGATCCACTCTTTCTTACTCTCCAGATTCTTAGCACCTGCTAAGAACATCTTTGCAAGCATCTTAGCGTCGATCGTATTTACAGCCACAGTTAAGTCCTCCTTAATCAATCACTCGCACACCTTCTACAAAGATGTTGATTTTCTCTATCTCAATTCCGGTAAATTCCTCTACCTTATATTTTACATTGCTGATCAGATTGTCCGATACCGCAAGAATGCTCACCCCGTATGCCACGATAACGTGGAAGTCCAGTGTCAGTTTATTATTATTCAGTGTAACTGCAATGCCCTTGGTAATGCTGTCGCTCTTCAACAGCTTGACAAGACCGCCCTTCACTGTAGCGCCCATGCCAACGATGCCGAAACACTCCATCGCCACTGTTCCCGCATATTGACCAATCACTTCATTATCAATCGTAATATTGCCCATATGGGTCGTCATAGAAGAACCTTTCATGTGATAACCTCCTTTTTCCATGAAAATCTAAGGCTATTATAACCGCTTTCCTGCAAAAAGGGAATAACCATTTTAATTTTTTAAAAATTTGATGATTTTTTACTTGCCAAATGTATTTAATTCTGTTATCATACTGATGTTGTCAGTCAAACGACGAATATAGTTTGAGGAGGTGCAATCATGGCAAAATGCGATATTTGTGGCAAAGGCGCTCATTTCGGTAACAACGTAAGCCATTCCCATAGAAGATCCAACCGTATCTGGAATTCCAACGTCAGAAGCGTTAAATGTAAAGTCAACGGTGGTGCACGGAGAATGCACGTTTGCACAAGCTGCTTGAAGTCCGGCAGGGTTGAAAGAGCTTAATTGAATCAGAAACATTGAAAAGCTGCTCTGGGTTTTCAGAGTGGCTTTTTTGTCATGGCGACGAGGAAAAGGACAGACCTGCGAAGCAGGGATGTTTCTGCAAAGAAGAGCCTGAGCAAAAGCCGTTCTTTGGTTTTTGCTCAGGCTCTTTTTTGAAAGGAAGTTACAGCCGCCGCTCTGCGGAGGTCTGTCCTTTCCGATCGCTGATCATCCACCGGCCCCGGAATGTTTTTCCGGGGCCGGTGGATGATCTTAATAATCTCAGCTCCTCTTCCATTCCCCATTCCGGTCAAATCTCTTTTTCAGTTCCCGCTCTGTCACAACGATCGTTCCAATGATAACGACGCACTGCAGTGTACACACAATTCCCCCAACATTCCCTACGCAGTTGTTCCCTTTTCCGAAAACACACGCCAAAACAATTACCGTAACCGGAATCATTACAAGCCCGCTGACATACCAGAGCTTTCCGCAGCAGCGATGCGCGTATTTCCAGGTCTCTTTATTTTTCATGGACATCGCCGTCCGGTATCCATACATCGCATTGATCTCCTTCGGAGGCTTTTTCTGAAATCTTTTTCCAATAAAAACCATCGTAACCGGAATCAGCAGATCCATCACCAGCATAAAAATCCAAAAGCCCATAGTGCCTCTCTTTCCCTGTGAAAAAATCACTTCACAAAAATGCTGTCATCTCCATATCTGCCGATATGGGACGGCTTTTTCGGCGAATAATAAAGCTTCCCCAGCACTTCTTCCGGATTCGAATCCGTCAGATAACGTCCATACAGGGTTTTTGCAAACTCCGTACCGGTCAGCATGTCCAGCGTGTCCGTATAGGTGACGCCATCCACCTGATACTCAACCGTCACAACATAGATCGAATCTGTATCCACGGTTTCCGTCGCCGCAGAATAGGACGTTGTCGTACTTTTTTCTATTTTAATAATTTTGTACTCAGATGGATCGATTTCAGCCGTATAGGTGTGTTTCCGGTAAAGATCGACAGCTGCGATAATGACCACCGTTACCAGTACGCCAATCAGGCATACCGTAAGCACAGCAATCAGAGCTTCCCTGTTTTTCTCGTTTTGCCTGGAGTTCACACCCCGTTTTCTATTGTCAGAATTTCCCAATCCGTACCTCCCACTCAAAATTCGTTCGGTACATCCATCCCGATCACATAATTGTAACTGTAGGTATGGACATAAAGCTTCCCATCCTGTTCTATGATCAGATCCGGTGCCTTTTTAAGGACAGCCGATCGATCACTTCTCCTGTGTTACGATTGATCTGATACAGATAATCCGGTTCCGCCGTAAAGCCATAGCCGCACAGAATAACATCCCCTTTGACTACAAAATTCATGGAATTATAGGTCTGGTCTGCGCTTCTCCACAGCAGCTTATCGTTTTCCAGATCATAGGCAAACATAAAACAGGTATTGGATTGCGCGTATCCGTTTCTCACGCTGGCTCCGTAAAAAATCCCATCCTCCAGATATGCATTGTTGCCGTTAATATACCACTGATCCGTCGGATAATCCAGTACATAGATGCAATTTCCCGTACCGGTTTCGTAAATATAGAGCTCGTCGTCCACCCACTGGTACTGGTAATGATCGTCATAAAAGCTGTTCCAGTCCGTGCCGATCATCGGAAGTGACAAATTTTCGCTGTCATACCAGTCGTTTGCCCAGCTGACTCCGTTTTCCTCTTCCGATAGAATGGTCAACCCGATCGGATCCACCGCATCGCCGTCCGCAAGTATTTCGCCCATTGTGGATATGTCCAGGGTTAGATATTTCGGTTCTGTCGTGTTTTCCACAGTTGCTTCGGTTTCCGGCTCCTGAGCAGTCGTTTTCGTATTTTGCGTCTCGCCCGTTTCTGACACAGAGTCTTTTTGCATCTGCATCCTCTGTGTCCGGCATGGCGCTTTCGTTTTGTATCCCAATACTTTCTGCTATTTCAGTTTTCGTCTCTGCTCTCTGACCGCAGCCCGCCAATACCAGGCACAGCGCCAGAAAAAGTGCGTCTTTTCGTTTGTTCCTCATGTTGTCCTCCTGAAAATGTCATTCTATTGCGAGCATCTTTATGACGTATTCCGTCGTCCCCGCTTCCAGACGCCTTTGCCCGGAAAGAGAAAAGCCGTGGGCTTCATAAAACCGGATCGCGCGTTCATTTTTCTCAAGCACCCACAGATGGTCTGCCCGATGCTCCTGCTTGGCGTACTCCATCAGCGCTGCGCCGATTCCCTGATTCTGAAAAAAATGATCCACATAAAACTCTGCGATTTCCGTCTGTTCCAGATGAATCAGTCCTTTCACAATTCCATCGTCATACACAAAAATATGATCCAGGGATTTCCGGCTGCGCATACTCTTTTTTGCAACATCCAGTACTTGAAGCACATGAAAAGAATAGTCGTCGTTTTAAAAATCGATCGATAATTCATTCGCTTATCAAATACGAGGATTTCTGCAATTCTTGAAAGATCTTTCTTTTCCGCTTTTCGAATCATTCTTTCTCCTATGGTTTTAAAGGCTTTCCAGAAACCTGTCCACTTCCCGGTTAAATTCCTCCGAGCGCTTATTTGCAACAAAATGATCCCCCTCGAGGATCGCCAAACGGGCATTCGGGATATTTTCCGCAATTTTTCTCGTGTGGTCTTCCCGGATCATGTCTTTTGTCCCGCAGATTACGAGGGTCGGTGCGGTAATCTGTGCAAGCTCTTCCGGTTCGATATTCGGATCGTTTACCATCAGACCCAGCAGCTCTGCATTTTTGTTCGCCTCCGCCGATCTTTTGGCAAAATACTTTGCAATTTTATAGCCGATTTCGATCGGAAGCTGCGTCGAACGCTTTACGCCTTTCGCATCCAAATTTCCTCCGTTTAAAATCAGCGCTGTCACCATATCCGGATGCTTCATTGCAAACCGCATGGCGATATTCGCGCCATCCGAAAAGCCAAGAATCACAGCTTTCGGAATCTGGTGATTTTTCATAAAATCATATAAATCGCACGAAAACTGCCTGATCGTAAAGGGACTTGTCCCCGGGAGATTTTCCATGTCCTCTCGTATCCGGCGCGATCACCCGATACCGATCGCAAAAATATTCAATCTGATGTTTGAAATAAGAACTGTCTTCTCCATTTCCATGTAAAAGAACAAACGGTTCTCCGTTCCCTTTTTCTCTGTAAAATAATGTAATATCCATCTTTCCTCTAATATCCCAGTGCTTCGCATTCTGCATCAACATTCAAACGCCCGACTGACGTTTTTTGCCAAAATCGGTCACTGATCGCAGCTTAAAATCAGATAGCTGACCGCCAGCAAGATCAGCGCAAACACAACGCCCAAAAAGCGATACCGAAAGCACAGCATCAGAAACATTCCCATCGCTGTCCAGAATATTGCAAACGCAACCAGTCGGATCATAAACGCATCAATCCCTGCAAAATATCTTATATTATTTAGTCTATGCACGGGCTGGCGTTCTTTGATTAAAATCTGTGCAAGCATCAACGGCTTAGTCCTTTCGCAGTCCGGCTGCCTGCATAATTGCCTCAACCGGCTCCACAGGCTCGCTTCCCCAGAAAATCTCCGTATCCGCGCATCCCGCAGTATCCAGCAGTTCCCGCGCATCTTCTTTTAAGAGCCTTTGATAAGCGTCGTCTACCATTTCCAGCTTTAACAGAGCTTCCTCCCTGTCACTGTCCGTTTGCTCCGAAAGCCATGCAGAAGCCGCCTCCCGGATTTCTTCCGGATCCAGACCGGTATGTTCGCCCCACTCCAACAGCTTTACTGCTGCCTGCACCGCTATCAGAGACGAACCCGATGTCCCAATCTGAACCTTAGAATTGATTTCATCCAAAATCGGAAGCGTCAGAGCTGTAGACGTATCCTCCGGGTTTTCCGGATTCCCGATATCGCCTGTATCCTCCGGATTATCCGCATTTCCTATAGTATCTGTATCATCCGGCTCCTCTGAAAGAGCTGTGCTATTTTCCATTTCTTCCGACCAGGTTTCCTGCTGTTGGTCACCGGAAGCCTCCGTTTCTTTCTGTACAGAGCATCCCGCCAGCAAAACAGCAAAAAGCAAAGCTGCCATACACAGTATCGCGGCAGTCGAAGTTGTCCTCCTGTTTTTGAATCGTTTCATCCTTTTTTTCATCCTGCCTGCCCTCAAGCTTTCTTCAAAAAGCAAAACAGGGACAAATCCAGCCAGACCGCCCCTGTCACATGTTTCGCTATCCTTTAATACCAGATTGCTACGCGCTTTGCACTCTCGCAATCTTCATCATTTTAAATTTATGCTTCGTTTCCGTCTTCTTCCGGGAACGCTGCGTCCACCGCTTCCTCATCGCTCATCATTTCCTGTTTAGGCGTCGTAAAGCGATCTACCAGGTCAGGAATCATGTCGATTACCTTGCTGACGCTGTCCTGATTCTTGATGTTGACCAGACGTGTCTGTCCGTTTTTAATCAGAAGCACCGCGCTGGGGGACATCTTGCCGCTCATACCGCCCATGCCGCCGTTTTTGCGGGAGTCCTTACCCGCTCCGCAGCTTGCGCCCGCACCGATTCCAAACGATACATCCACAAGCGGGATAATGATCGTATCATCGATCTTTGTTGCTTCTCCAACTACGGTTTTCGTTGTGAAAACGGATTCTGCCCCTTTCACCAAGGCTTCCATTACAGAAGTAATATTGTTGTCTTTATTTTCTGCCATGCTATGCTTCCTCCTTCTTGCGCAGTATTCTGATCAGTCGTCTGACATTTTTATTGAGTAAAATCCTCAGTCCGCAGATTCCGAGGGTTCCAAGCCGGATTATGCCTTTGAGGTGAAGTTCTCCTTCGATATATTTCTCTTCAAAATCCGGTTCCAGCTGGATATTTCCTTTATGCCAGGGATACAGCATTCCCTGTATCGCCATGATCTGTCCGGTAGAAGCCGGATCGCCTGTCCCGACGATTCCAAAAACCTCCAGCTTTCGCGGCAGTACATGTCTGATAATTTCTCCCAGCTCGTAAAATCCAACCCGGATCGCCTGCCGTGTCTGCGGCTGATCCCAGATTCTTTTATAATAGGCAGTCTGTTGTTTGAGCTGGTCGGTCTTTTGCTGCATTCCGCGCAGTCGGTCTGTGACCTGCGAAAGCTTACCGGAAAGCTTTTCAAAAAAGCTGCCGGCAGGATGTTCGGGCGCAGCGTCCGAATCGGCAGCTTGCGCGTCAGCCTCCGAAGCAGACGTTTCGTTCGGGTCAGTTGACTGTGATTCGACATCAGGCATCCTGGTCGTAGCCGAGCCACGCGGGTCTGCTGACTGCGGTTCAGATGCTTCCGCGACAGTTTGTGTCTGCGGTTCGTCAGTCGTACCGGCAGCAGGCGCGCTCTCGCTCAGCGTTTTTACGTCCGCAGACGGCATTTTCGCTCCGTCCGCATCCAGCACATTCGTATCCGCGTCGGCGTCGCCTACACCTTCCTCTGCATCCGCCCCGGATGCCGCTTTTTTCTTTTTCCCAGATCGTTCTTTTTTCGGATAAATTAAAAATCCCGCCACGCGGACTTCCAAAAGCAGTTCTTTTTCATATGTGACACGGATAGACAGCAGATGTAACAGCCATGTCACGCGACCCCGGATGTATTTTCCCTCCTTCCAGACGCCGTCCGCCCAATATCGGATCGGGACGAGCAAAACGGTCAGAACTGTCAGCAAGATCAGTCCGAGGATTCCAAGCAAAATCCATCCAATTACTTTTAATATTGTCAGAAGTACTGTCATCCGCCGCCTCCTTTCCCGGAGGTAAAGGTCTTTTGCAGATATCCCTTGATATCCGCTTCCATTCCGGCGTCCATCGTATCCTGCAGCATCTGCTGCACAAGAAAAATCGCTTCCTCACGCCCCTCTGCAATGCCGACAACCTGCAGTGCCTTTTTTGTCAAAATATTTTTGTTTTAACAGCGCGCAGTGGAAAATGTCCAGCTGATCTGAAGTGCAAGACAGGCTGATCAGATAGATGCCAAGCTGTCCTCTCCCTGTCAGAAGCTTCCATTTTATTTTATTTACATTGCGGATTGACGGCCCCACATACAGCCTGCGGTAAAATTTCATGAACTGGCAACACTCTCCTGTTCCTAGAATGCCCCCAAATTGCACTCATAAGCATATTTTTTGAAAATAGCCGGTCAGATTGACCGGCCTAAACAGATAATTTCCGTCCGCTTAATAGTATTTGTGGCTGCCCCAGAGATTGCTCTTCTTTAATTCCAGATATTCATGATAGGCTTTTTCGAGAATCTGCTTTTCATTGGCAAATTTCAAAAGATGATAGGCCTCATGATACTTGTAAAATCCGGAATCCACAAAAATACTCTTCTCTCTGGGGCTTGCTGTAATAGCTGTCTGCCATCATCAGATACCAGTGAACTTCTTTCTCCACGACATCCTCCGGTACGTTGAAGGTATATTCGCTTTTGCCCACATACTTGATAATGGAAGCTCTGGAACCGCTTTCCTCCAGAACCTCACGGAGCGCGGTCTGCTGAAACTCCTCGCCCTCCTCCACGGTTCCTTTAGGGAGTACCCATCCTTCATATTTATTTTTATAATTTTTATAAAGCAGAAGGATCTTCCCCCTAAAAATTACTACACCGCCGCAGCTCGTTGCTTCTATCACTGCAATTCCTCCTGTCCGGCGATATCTGACTCTGGAATTCAGTATACCTTAAATCCGGATACAGGGCAAGTCCTATTCTCCAAAAAGAATTTACCGAAAATTCAAAATTGTCCGGTCAGTCTGAAAAATATGCATCGAACACCTGTCTGGCAAGGGGCACTGCATAATCGCTTCCGGAACCCGCGCTTTCCACGATTACTGTCACCGCAATCTCAGGATTCTCTGCCGGAGCAAAGCCTGTAAACCATGCATGGGATTCGGACTTATCGCTGGAAAATTCAGCGCTTCCGGTCTTCCCGGCAGCCGTATAGGAACGGTCCTTTAGCTTTCTGCCGGTTCCCTCCTGCACAACATCCTCCATCAGGGAAATCATCACTTCCGACTCTTTTTCCGACATCAGCTCCCGATAAACGGACGGCTCATTTTTCTCCAGTATCTTCCCGTCTGCATTCAGCACCCGATCCACGACGATCGGCTGCATCAGTTTGCCGCCGTTTGCGATCGCCGCCGTAATCAGGTTTAACTGTACCGGCGTGATCTGCGTCTTCCCCTGACCGATCGACGTCTGAATCACGTCCTCGTCCGTGCTGTCCTGATCTAACGTTACCTTCGTCTGGTTATAAGGAAGCGGGAACGAAAACTCCTGATTAAACAGCAGACCGTCGATCGTTTCGCCAAATTTTTCCCGATCCATCGACATACCAATGTTGGCAAAGAGGCATTGCATGATTTTGCAAAGAGGTCATCAGATTGACATCGCCATGCACGCTCCCGTGATAGCAGTTGATTTTATTGTCTCCATTGATATATGCACCGTTACACTGATAATGATAATTTTGCCAGCTGTCCGGATTTTGGCGGATATAGGCAAGCGCCGTCACGATTTTAAAGGTCGAACCAGGCGGATACAGTCCCTGCGTCCCACGGTTTACGAGTGCTGCTTTGTCCTTGTCGGTGCTGAGCGTCTCCCAGTTTTCTGCGATTTTGTTCGGATCATAATCGGGCTTGCTGACCATTGCGAGCACTCTTCCCGTTTTTACCTCCGTCACAACAATCGCACCGCGGTATAACCCCAGCGCATCGCTCGCCGCCTGCTGCAGGGAGGTGTCCAGCGTTGTATAGACATCGTTTCCCGGATTTTTTTCTCCTGCCAGCTCATGATCCAGCTTTTCCCGGTCAGAAATATCCGAATGAATCAGCTGATAATTTTCCAGCTCCTCGATCCCCGTCTTTCCTTTATCCGTGTAACCCACCACATGGGCAAAGATATTTTTATAGGGATACTCCCGAACTGATGTTCCATCCTCTGCGATCACAGTCTGTGCCAACACCTCTCCCGTCCCAGCGTAAATCGTTCCGCGGGTATTTTCCTGGGCGAGGACGCGCTGCTGGGAATTGTAGCTGTTGTTAAACAGCGCTTCCTGATTGGAGGACACATAATCTGCCAGATACCAGATCATCCCGGCAAACACTGCAAGCATCAGCAGGCTGCACAGATAGAGTTCACGGTTCATCTGCCATTTATTCTGTTTCTTCTGTTTGTCTTTTTTTCTTTCTTCTTTGCTTTTCAATTCGAAGCTCCTCATCATACCGCAAGACAAAAACGCCTTCTATGACGGCAAACATCAGGATCGTCGTCATCACGCTGCTGCCACCGTAGCTGACAAGAGGAAGCGTCACACCGGTCAGCGGGATAAATTTGCTTCCGCCGCCGACAGTCAGAAACGTCTGAAACAGGTATAAAATTGCAAATCCTACTACAAGATTTCTGTAAAATCCGTCTGCAAGACCACCCGCCAGACGAATCATCAGGACAAACAGCACTGCCGCTGTCAGCAAAATTCCAATTCAAAGAGCAGCCCCAGCTCTTCGATCACTGCGGAAAAAATGAAATCCGTCTCCACATATGGAATATCCTGCGGCGTGCCTTTTCCGATTCCCAGTCCGAACAGTCCGCCGCGGCTCATCGCAAACAGCGCCTGTGCGATCTGATATCCCTGCTTATCAATCACACTCCATGGATCTCTCCACGCCTGCACGCGCACCTGTACATGGGAAAACATCCGGTACGCAAGCAACGATGCGCCTGCCCCGGCGACAAGCCCGCCAGCCAGATACAGTGGCTGATGTGCAGAAATCGTCATCAGAAACACATACACCATAAAAAGAATCAACGCGCTGCCCAGATCCTTCGACAGTACGAGAATCAGCACATGCGCTGTTGCTCCGATTCCAGCTGCGACCACCTGCCGGATTCCTGTCTTTTCGGAAAGAACCGCTGCCAGAAAAAATACGAACGTCAGTTTGACAAACTCCGACGGCTGGAAGGTAATTCCGCCTATCGACCAGGACAGCTTCGAGCCGTGCGTCACCTGTCCTAAAATCAGCACGATTCCAAGGGCTGCAATTCCGATTCCGGCATAAATCCAGCCAAGTTTTTCCAGAAACCTGCATTTGCGCAAGATCCACGGCACAATCAGAAATACGACAAAGGATGCGCCCGCGATAATCAGCTGTTTGATCGCCTTTGTCAGATCGAGCCGTGTCAGCACGATCAGCCCCGCACTGAAAAGCATACACATATGATTCATAACAATCCGGCTGATTCCCGGATAGATAAACCACGCCAGCACCGGCAGCGCCAGCGTCAGAATCTGTAAAAAGCATAAAACAGCAGATATTTACTTTGCTGCGTCCGGATCACGATGGTCAGCCACGCCGTAAACTGCATCAGACATAAAAAGACCATCTGCAGCGCTGCAGCGCCAGACTGTTTGCGAACGTCCCCGACAAACAGCGCATAAATGCTACAGCTAAGAAACAGATACAAAAACAGCGGGATCAGATATCTGGATGCTATCACAATCGTATATGCCACGCTTACTGTACTCCTTTTTATAATGTCCGGTCGTATACTGCGCCGGTGCTGTTCCTTTTCCTTCGCTGAAAAATTCGAGCACTTCCTGCGTTTTTTTCGCCGTCTCGTCCGTAAAATCCAGACGGATTGCACGGATACCGCGCCTTTTCTGCTCTGCAAGGTACTGATGCAGGGAAAGCGGCACAGAATTGTAAATCGTGTTCATGCAGTGCCTGCAGTTAACCCATACGGGAAATTCTACATTGTAGCGATCCTTTAACCGGCAGGAAAACGCTGCTGCAGGGATTCCCTGCGACAGCTGCTTTTGCGTATGGGAAATCTGACAGGCCCCCAGGCTATTTTTGACGCATCCGGCACTGACCATCATCGGCACCCTTCCGTAAACCACCATTTCCTGATTTTGGGGCGGAAGCGCTTCCAGCTCCCTGCGGTTTAATTCTAACGGTGCTGTGTAGCTGTCCGGTGCAAAACAGTCCTGATACAGTTGCCTGGTTTCCCGGTTAAACGTATAAACGCTATGCTGCAGGGAGAGCTTTTTCTCCGGATATTTTTCTGCCACCCAGCACATTCCACCAAGGCTGCCCGCCAAAATCCATCCACCAGCCCGTCATAGGCCTTCACCTGTCCCGACAGACGTTTTAAATACGGTTCGCTGTACGAGCGTAGGATCGTCGGAAGCGTCACAAACAGTTCAAATCCGGGACGATCTGCTTTCACGTTCCTTACGAGTTCCATCAGCTGTCCGGTTTTCGGATCGTCCATCAAATCCGAAGAAAGGTACAACCGATCTGTGCCCGTCGTGCGCAGCGCGGCAAATGCCTGCTCTGCCTGCAGGACAGAGACATAGCATTGAGTTGGCTGCGGACGCTGGGAATCCGCATAATGAAGGGGCGGCATAGCTGCTGCAGTCGATTCGCCGGCCTCGGACTGCGCAGTTTCTGCTTCCCGGCCGTGTTCCGGAACATATGTTCTTTTTTGTCGATCCTGCAGTTTCTCCGTCAACGCATCCAGCGTTTCCCGACGCAGCTCGTTGAGCGCAGAAACCGGAACAAAGCTGTCTCCGTCCAGCTCTACGGAAATATCATCTGCCCCGTAGAATGAGCCGCCGGTCTTTTTGAGCTGCTTGACGACATCATCCTCTGCCAGTGGGCGCTTCTGTGCCGGCTGTGCGATTGTGCCTTCTTTTTGAACCGAAATGCCTTCGCAGGACGCTGTTAAATTGATCGGCTCGCCCGGACGGATTGCCGCATGGAAGCTGACTGGCTTTTTGCAGCTTGCCATCCTCCATCATCCCATGCACCCGTTCCAAAATTTCCTGTGGACATGCCAGATATCCGGGCTTTTCCAACGTCAGCATTTCTCTGCCGTTATGCCTGTGATAATATCCGCCGCCGGTTTCCGAACGAACGTAGAGCTTTGCCAAAAGCTCCTGATCCTCCGGATCGATTTGCCAATGCTCCCGATCCGTCAGATACAAATCCATATATTTGCGGTAGATTGCAGTAACGCCGGCAACATATTCCGGGCTCTTCATCCGCCCTTCTATTTTAAAGGAATCGATTTTTGCATCCATCAACTCCGGCAAAAACGGCAGCACACAGAGATCTTTTAAGCTCAGCGGATACGCCGGAGGTTTTTGCTGACTTTTTTCCGCCCATCCTGCCCCCTCCTGCTTCCTGTCCAAGCACCGTATAAGGCTGTCTGCATGGCTGCGCACAGCGTCCCCGGTTTCCGCTTCTTCCGCCCAGAAAGCTTGAAAACAGGCACTGTCCGGAATAGCAATAGCACAAGGCTCCATGGATAAATACTTCCATTGCCAGACCGGTCTGCTCTTTTAACAGGCGAATTTCTTCCAGGCTCAATTCCCTCGCCGGGACAATTCGACAGACACCCAACGATTTTAAAAACAGGGCACTTCTGCTCTCCGTCACCGTCATCTGCGTGCTGGCATGCAGCTCCATGCCGGGAAAATTTTTACGCAGCTTCTCCAAAACACCCATATCCTGAACGATGACGCCGTCCAGCCCCGCCTCATAAAACGGTGCGATCCAGTCGCAAAGTCCTGAAAGCTCGTCCTGCTTTGTCAGCGTATTGACAGTTAAATAGATTTTCCGATTCCACAGATGGGCGAGGGAAAGTCCCTCTAACAGCTCTTCCCTGGAAAAGTTTCCGGCAAACGCCCGCGCACCGAACCGCTGTCCACCCAGATACACGGCGTCCGCACCCGCTGCAATCGCTGCCTTTAAGCAGTCCATAGTTCCGGCAGGAGCCAAAAGCTCGCCTCTGTATTCTTCCATCCTCTTCCTCCATTGATAAAGAAAATATGATTCAGAATGTGCCGAGGCACATTCTCCGCCTGCGGCGGGTCGCGCAAGCGACATTCTTCCATTCCGCCGCAGTGCGATCTCCGCGGAGCGTCTTTATCGTATTGGAAACAAGTTTCCAATACGATAAAGAAACAGGCTGTCATCGCTGACAGCCTGACCGTCTGTTTCCTTTAATTCAGGACAATAGAATGCTCGCAGAGCGTGCATTCTATTGTTTCTAACAACAGAACAATCGCAGAACATGTGTTCTGTCACTTTTTATCCTTCATTCCGCGGATCTCGGTTTCCAGGCGCACGATCTGTCTGGAACTTTCCTGCTGATCCTGCTGCAACGTCCGCAGGCTTTTTTCCGTATTATCCAGCTTGATCTGGGAAGCGATCAGCTCGTGCTTTAAGTCATACAGTTCTTTTTCCTTGGAAGCTGCTTCTTCCTCCAGCTCCTCGATCTGCTTTTTCGCCTTAAAATAATCGTCCGCAATGTTCAATTCCACTAAAATGTTCTGGATATCCGCCGGCTGACGGCGAAAGCTTTCCACCCGGTTGTATTCTGCCAGTTTATTATTGATATAAGAAGCCACCTTCTGCAGGTATTCTTCGCTTTCGTAGCCGCTGAGCGTCAGCACCCTGCCTCCGATGATCACTTCTGTATCTGTCTTGACCGCCATGACTGTCTACCCTTTCGTATCGCGTATCCGCGCTTTCTGAACAGCGCTGTCAGCAACAGCATCTACATTTTGTACGCACTCTGTTGCCAGAACTCAAAAAACGCTGTTCGATTCTTTTTCATTATAAGGGCAAAAAGCACCAATTGCAAGCGTTAAAGTCCCAGATGTGTATAAGCAATCTGCGTCGCAACTCGTCCGCGCGGCGTGCGGTCAATCAGTCCTTTCATCAAAAGATACGGTTCATAAACATCCTCGATCGTACCGGCATCCTCTCCGATCGACGCTGCCAGCGTGTCCAGTCCGACCGGACCGCCGCCAAACTTTTCGATGATCGTCACAAGAATGTTTCGATCCACCCGATCCAGACCGAGCGTATCCACATCCATCAGGTCGAGGGCGGTGTGCGCCACCGTTTCCGTAATCACGCCGTTATATTTGACCTGCGCAAAATCGCGCACCCGCTTCAAAATCCGGTTTGCCAGACGCGGCGTCCCGCGGCTTCTGCGCGCAAGCTCCGTCGCCCCCGCATCCTCGATTTTTACGTTCAGAACCTTTGCCGACTGCTTGATAATCAGCTTCAGCTCATCCTCCGTATAAAATTCCATATGGTGGATCATCCCGAAGCGATCCCGAAGCGGCGCTGTTAAAAGTCCCGCCCTCGTCGTCGCGCCCACCAGCGTAAAATGCGGCAGGTCCAGACGCACAGAACGCGCTGTGCTTCCCTTTCCGATCATGATATCGATTGCAAAATCCTCCATTGCAGGGTAAAGCACTTCCTCCACCTGACGGTTTAAGCGATGAATTTCATCGACAAACAGAAGATCACCCTCCTGCAGATTGTTCAGAATTGCAGCCATTTCGCCGGGCTTTTCGATCGCCGGACCGCTGGTTACCTTCATGTTGACGCCCATTTCGTTGGCGATAATCCCCGCTAGCGTCGTCTTTCCAAGACCGGGAGGTCCGTAAAACAGGACGTGATCCAGCGAATCATGGCGTTGCTTTGCCGCTTCGATATAAATTTTTAAGGTCGACTTCGCTTTTTTTCCTGACCGATATAATCGTCCAGACACTGCGGACGCAATGTTTTCTCGATCTTTTTATCTTCCTCCGTCAGATTCGTCTCGATGACTCTTGGCATGTTGCCTCCATTCTACCGTTGATCACGCTGCAGCAGGTGAAAAAAGCATGGCGCTTTTGTGCCTGCCGCAGGTAAAAACATCCTGCTTGTCGGTTTCTTTTTAGAACATTTTTTTCAGGGCCGCCTTTAACAGGGCTTCCACATCCAGATCCGGAGTTTCCTGCAGCACCGCCTTTACCGCGCGCAGCGCTTCTGACGGGGAATATCCAAGCGCCGTCCGTGCCTCTACCGCTTCTGTCTGTGCCTGGCTTTTGCCCGTCAGCATACTGCCCTGCGGAACCTGATTGACCTCCCCGCATCATTGCGGTATCCTCTAACGAAATCTTGTCCTTTAACTCCAAAATAATCCGCTGCGCGGTTTTGGTCCCAACGCCGGGCGCTTTTGCAATCGCCTTTGCATCCTGGGAAATCACTGCCATTCGAAGCTCGTCTGCGCTCATCGCAGAGAGCACCGAAAGACCGCCCTTTGGCCCGATTCCGCTGACCGTAATCAGCTGCCGGTACATATTTAAGTCGTCCCGGCTCAAAAATCCATACAGCCCGATCGCATCCTCCCGGACGCTTGTATAGGTATAGAGTTTAACCACTTCTCCGATCTGGGGAAGCCGTCCCGCCATTCCCGCCGGAATTCGGACATTATAGCCAATACCGTTTACTTCTATTACAATATTTTCTTCTTCGATTTCGGCGAGTATGCCGTTTAAATATGCAATCATGTGTTCCCCTCTGCCGTATCCTATCTCTGCGGCGGCAGCGCCCGGTTGACCGCCCCTGCGCACACGCCAATAAAAATCCCGGTCACGCAGCCTGCCAGCATAAGCCACGGCAGATACCAGCCTGCCCAGCTGCCTCCGAGCACTGCGACCGCCACCGCCAGCTGCCCCAGATTATGGCACACGCCGCCAAGGACGCTCACGCCGACGACAGAAAACAGCTTCAGGCGTTTTGCAAGCACCATCGCAGCAAACGCACATGCCGCCCCCGCCAGGCTGTATAACATCGTAAACATACTCCCGAACAAAAATGCTGCCAGTGCAATCGAACCGCATTCAGAAAAAGGGCTTCCTTCCAGCCATAGCGATACAGACACAATACCACTGCCAGATTCGCAAATCCCAGTTTAATCCCCGGGATGCCGGGACAAGGATAAACAGCGATTCTATATAGGAAAGCATCAGTGCCGCCGCGGTCATGACACCGAGAAAGGCTGTTTTTCGGAAGGATTGCGTGTACTGTTGCTGTTCATGAAGCTTTGCTGCCACTCAAAATA
>VOFI01001701.1_pt1 | contig 45795 bp, 78 predicted proteins | sample 5384131 | NCBI WGS metagenome assembly VOFI01 (sample SAMN12384728, study PRJNA508395) | human gut metagenome | isolation source: healthy gut H | host: Homo sapiens
ATAGTCAGCTCCAAGCTCTTTGAAAATATCGTTCATGCCGTCACCGATGGATACGGTAATAAATCCAACCGGTTTACGAGGCTCTTTCTTTTTATTTTCAGCCTGCTGTGCTGCGACCTTTTCAGCGTCCTTGATCAGCTTTTTCCTGATGCTCCTCCCGCATATTGTCGATCTTCATCCGGGAAAGCTGTCCAAATGTAAGTGCTTTCTGGATGGCAAGTCCCGGATCGTTCGTATGAACATGGATCTTAACGACATCATCATCTGCCACGCATACGATAGAATCACCGATAGACTCAAGATATGCCTTGAATTCAGCCTCATCTTTTGAAGTGAACTACTTCTCAAGCATAATGATAAACTCTGTGCAGTATCCAAATTTAATATCTGTCTCAGCCTGCTGTCCTGGTTTTACCATTGTAGTTCCGGAAGTGGCTTCAATTGCAGAATAATCAATCTCTTTTCCGAGGAAAGCATCGTATGCACCATGCAGTACTTCAAGAAGTCCCTGACCACCGGAATCAACTACACCAGCTTCTTTTAAGACAGGCAGCATCTCAGGAGTTCTGGAAAGAACCTCCCTGAGCATAAGCGATTACCTCTGAAATGAAAGTATCCAGATCGTCTGTCGTCTCAGCGAGTTCTGCTGCTTTCTGGGAAGCTCCCTTTGCAACCGTAAGGATCGTTCCCTCTTTTGGCTTCATAACTGCTTTATATGCAGTGGCTGTCGCACGCTCACATGCTCTTGCGAGAATGGATGTATCAATCTCGTCATATTCACGGCTCTCTTTGTAAATCCGCGAAGAAGCTGGGGAAAGGATAACACCCGAATTTCCGCGGGCACCTCAGTGATCCGGACGAAATTGCTTTTGCAATGGCAAGCATATTCGATTCTCTAAAGCTTTTTACTTCTTTTTGCTGCTGACATGATCGTCAGCGTCATATTCGTACCGGTATCTCCGTCAGGAACGGGGAATACGTTCAGTTCGTTGATGATCTCCTTCTTTGCTTCAAGATTGGCTGCACCTGCAAGGAACATCTTCTGAAGCATCTCTGTATTTATCGTCTTAACTGCCACGATATATCCTCCTTAATCTATGACTCTAACACCTTCTACAAAGATGTTGATCTTACCAACTTTCATGCCGGTAAACTCTTCTACTTTATATTTAACATTGCTCATAAGGTTGTCCGAAACGGAAAGAATGTTCACACCGTATGAAACGATTACATGAAAATTCAGGGTGAGAATATTCTCATCAGAAATTCCGACTTTAATTCCTCTCGTGAGACTTTCTCTTTTTAAAAGATGCACCAGCCCATCTTTTTACATTGACAGCAGCCATACCTACGATACCAAAAGCATTCGATCGCTACAGATCCGGCATACTTCGCAATGACATCAGGACTAACAGTAATGATACCAAGATCTGTGCTCATACTACCCTTCATCATTTATTACCTCCAGTTCTATTGGTTTTTACCATAAATAACAAACTTATTATACTATCTGTTCTGACGTTTTACAATACAGTTTTGATTTTTTAAAAAAATACTTGCATTTGTGGTTGGGTTCTGTTAGAATATCATTGTTATGAGTCTAAATGACCAGTTCAGATTGTTAGGAGGTGCAGTCATGGCTAAATGTGCTATTTGTGAAAAGGGTGCTCATTTTGGAAACAATGTAAGTCACTCTCATAGAAAATCACCAAAAATGTGGAAATCAAATGTTAAGTCTGTAAAAGTTAAGACAGAAGGCGGATCCCAGAAAATGTATGTATGTACATCCTGCCTGAAGTCAGGACGCGTTGAGCGTGCTTAATTGCAGGACATTTCATTAGAATTGATGATTAAGAATGACACGGAATAAAGAGTTGTATCCTGAGTGATCAAGATACAGCTCTTTTTCATTTGCAAAAAGACAATAAGCAAGGATCAGGCACATGATCACCAGTCCGAGAGCCAGAATAATGCGAAACCAACCAGTCTTTTTCAAAATAGAATTACTGCTTTCAAAAGTCGGTTGATTTAATATATGAAAAAACTCCTGCCAAGATGACAGGAGCTTTCAGTTTCAGACATATGAGATGATTCATCTATGGAATTACTCATCTGCAGAATCAAGAATATCAGCAACATCATCTTCAGAGAGCTTTTCATCTTTGGAAGTAAACCGATCGATCACATCCGGAACCATATCAAGAAGTTTCGTGACAGTGTCCTGATTCTTAATATTTACAAGCTTTGTCTTACCGTCCTGAATGACAATAACAGCACTTGGAGTCATTTTTCCACCAATTCCACCCATTCCCTTTTCTTTTTTGTCTGCATTGAACGAACCCATAAATTCCAAAGGAAACATCCATTAAAGGGAGAATGATCGTTCCGTTGATTGGATTTCCTACGACAGTCTTTAAGTGATCACACTGTCCATTCCATGAAAAAGAGATTCTACGGTTTTCTTTAAAACTATTTGAGCCTGCCATAATTGCGTCCTCCTTAAATTTATAATTTAATCTTTTTTTTAAAATGCTGATAAGTGATCCGGACATTTTTTATCTGCCAGGAGCTTCAGTATCAGAACTGCAAGATGAATGATCCTGAGTTTTCCACGGACAAAAAAATCTCCCTGTAGGACTTTGTTCTCAAAATCAGGAGTAATATCTGTATGTTCTCCAATCAGGGGATATACCATACTCAGTCCTGCAAGAACATATCCGGTAACGGAAGGATCTTCAAATCAAAGTGTATTTTCAGTAAAAAATATTTGGGAAGGATTCTGAAAAGAAATTTCTTCCCCTCGCAAATCACTTTTGAAAAACATTTTTTATGTGGTTCACAGGTCAGAAATGCTGTCAGCTTTTCTTTTTTCTTTCTTAATGCTCTTATCTTATCACAGAACCGGACAAATGTACATTTTATCTTTTCTGCTATTGCCCTGACTTTTTCCCCACCACCGCTCTATCCGGCTTTTTGACTCTGGATCAGCTTGAGTCTGTTGTTGATAAGAAGAGCCGCTGAGGCGTTCCTTCTCTATTTGAGGAGGAGCGTCGGGAACGATGGTATCACGATTCTTCTTTTCCCTGGTGAAATTTGTCGGGAATGATATCGTCAGTACTATCCTCTTTGTGATGCGAAGGGGAAGGAACGGTATTCTCACTGCTTCCTTCTTCCTGATGAGAAGAAGAGGGGGCTGGAATATCATTCCCGAAGTGTTTCCACGCAATACGGATATGCCAGTGAAATCTGCTCTTTTTTATATGAGACTGTTCCTGAAATCAGATGAAAGAGCCAGTGAAAAACTGCTTTTGCCTGTGCAGAATCAACAGATCCATCAGCACTTCCGTTTGCCCGGTAACAAAAAGGATTGAACAGCACAATCAATATCACAAGCAAAAAGAAGAGCTAAAATGCCTAACAGGATCATGCCAAGTATTTTTAAGATCAAAAAAGAAAATATGTATCATTGACACCTCCGGTTTTCTTTTATGGATTCATTGTGCTTCTGCAGGATATAATGCCGGATATCAGCCCTTCCGGTAGCAGCGAAAACTTCCTCTCTGTAATCCGCCGGATCAGCTCCAAAGCACTGTTATATCCGTCAGCCAGTCCGACCACAAATAGAGGGCTGTCCTCGTAAATGTGCTGCTTTAAGAGCAGGGAAGGGAAAAAAATCCAGTTGATTCTGAGGACTCTGAGAAAAAAGTAATAACGTAAATGGAGGGCTGGAGTTTATTGGCTGACAGCTTCTTTTTAATTTTCGCTTCTTTCCTTTTCAGATTTTCGCTCATATATAAATGACAGTAAAAAGTAATCTGCATACCTGCCGCCTTCCTGCTAATTCTAATTATAATAAGAATCTAAAATCTCTCCTGCAATTGATACTGCCTTACCACTGGAACTTCCGTCAGAACCTTCGGTAATCACACTGATGACGAGTTCGGGGTTGTCTACATTGGTAAATCCCATAAACCAGGAATGGGTTTTCTCTCCATCGGACATACTGTATTCAGCAGTTCCGGTCTTTCCGGCAACGGTATAACTTCTGCCACGGAGTACAGCACCAGTTCCCTCTTCTACTACAGCAGACATATATTCTTTCAACTGTGCGGCTTCATCGGAAGTCATTACTTTTTTGTAACTTTTTGGAACATTTTTGCGGATCTGAGTTCCTGTATAGTTGGTTACATATTCCACAAGATAAGGCTGCATAACGGTTCCACCATTGGCAACTGCCTTCTGCGATGAGAGCCATGTGATAAGGACTGACTGTCGTCTTCCCCTGTCCCATTGCGGTCATCATGATTTCACCTGAACTGGAAGAGGAATCAAGTGCAAAAGAACTTTGGGAGGTATTCAGGTCTCCCGGCAGTGATTTGTTGAAAAGCAGATCTTCCGCAGTTTTTTTTATATTGTGAGATATCTAACTGTAAGCCTATATTTGCAAAAAAGATGCATTACAGGAGTTTGCAAAGGAACTTCTCAGATCCTCCTGTCCATGTGCGTGGCCTCCAAAGCAGTGAATGGTAATATCTCCTCTGTAATCTCTCCGTTACAGTCATAAGTATAATCGCGGTATGAGGGCATTCTGACGGATATAAGACAGTGCCGTAACTACTTTAAAAGTAGATCCGGGAGCATAAGATCCCTGCGTTGCACGATTCAGAAGCGGACTGTTCGTATCGTCCGAATTTAAATCAGACCAGGCAGCAACGATATTATTTGGATCGTAAGCAGGCTTTGATACCATTGCGAGGATCTTTCCGGTAGCTGCCTCCATGACAACAACGGCTCCTTTATTTTCGCCTAATGCCTGATAAGCAGCCTGCTGAAGATCAGCATCCAGTGTCGTAACGACTGTATCGCCCATATTCTTCGTCTCACTGAATTCATTTTTCAGTTTTTTCGATAAAGAAAGCATTGGAGGTGAGCAGTTCAAAATTTTCGACAGATTCAAGACCTGTCTTTCCAAGCTTGTCATTACTGTATCCGATGACATGGGCAAAATAACTCCCCGTATGGATAATTCCCTGGATTCATTTCCATCCTCATCAACAACGGTTTCAGCCAGAGTATTTCCATTTTTGTCGACCAGCTTTCCACGGATTACACTCTGTGCATAAGCATCCTGACGCTGGTTATAAGGACTGTTCACAACCAGTTTTGCCCTGACGATGGAGAAATATACGAGATATCCCATAAGAGCAATAAAAAGGATAACAAAAAGTAAGTGACTCTAGCGAACTCTTTGTTGGTTGTGCGACCTTGCTTTTTGGGCGTTCTCTGCCTTGGGACTTCCTCGAATCTCGGTTTATCTGATGTTGTTGATTTTTTCTTGGTCTTTCTTCCCGAACCATCTTTTAATTCCCTTTCTCTTCTTTTTTGCGTTCTTCTGATGCTGTAGTTTTTTTCGGCGTTTTTCTTCCCGTTCGGCCTCTTCGTCTTCCCTGACGATATATAGCCCCTGAATGATACCGAACATGATCATGGTACTCAGAAGAGAGCTTCCGCCATAGCTTACAAATGGCAGGGTAACGCCTGTCAGTGGAATGAATTTTGTGACACCGCCGATCTGCAGAAATACCCGGAAGATATAGCAGATACCGAGTCCAAGTGCAACCAGTTTATAAAACTGATTCCGCAGTTCCATCGCAATATTTAAAAACATCACATAACAACTCACGCAGATCAGGATCAGACAGAGAGAAAAGATCATCCCCATTTCCTCCGTGATCGCAGAAAAGATCAGATCCGTCTCCGCTACCGGAATCGTATCCGGCTGCCCTTTGAAAAGTCCTGTACCAAACCATCCTCCCGAACCGATTGCAAAAGCGACTGTGCGATCTGGTATCCGCCATTGCTGTAAGTGGCAAAGGGATCCTGCCATGCGGCAACACGTACCTTGATATGGGAGAAAATGTGATACCCTATGACGGCACCACACAACCTACTCCCACACACCTGCGACTGCATAGAGCGGCTGCCTTGTGGCAACATAAAGCATGATCAGATAGACTACAAAGTAGATCAGTGCTGCTCCAAGATCGGTGGAGATGACCAGGATCAGTACGTGGGCTGCGGCAACGGCAGTCGTCACTACAACATTCTTAAATTCAATCGATTTTTTCAGGCTGGATGCAACATAAAATACGAACAGGATCTTGACAAATTCTGAAGGCTGGATGCTTACAGGGCCAAGATTAAAACTTAACTTTGCTCCGCCTGAGGTAGCTGCGAAGAGTGCAACGACCAGAAGGGCAGCTCCTCCGACACCGGCATAAATGTAAGTCCAGTTTTCAAGAAATTCCATCTTGCGGATCAATACTGGTACGATCAGTCCGAAAGAGACTCCTACAATAACAAAAGCAAGCTGCTTTACAGCAATGCCATACGGAGATTTACTGTCTACGGATAAACGGGTGATCATGATCATTCCGGCAGTGATCAGCATACACATATTGTTGACAACCAGCCTCGATACACTGGGGTAGATCAGATTATATAAGAGGATCACTCCCAGTATGACAACAGCCAGTGCTGCATAAATAAAAAGAACACGCAGATCCTTTTTCGCAGTATACATGGCAAAAAAGCAACCATCTGCAGTAAAAATAAGAGAACATCCTGACGGATCAGTACTCTTTTCTCTTCATCCTCATAATTTCTCGTAAAAAAATTGAGAAACATGAAAAGGTATATGCGGCCATTAGTAGGATAATAATGTATTTAGAAATCTGTATTATAATATTAGTCATTTTACACCTGCTTTATATAATTCCCCGATGAAAGTGTCCGGTCATGTAGTCAAAAGGAATTTCAACGGAGGTTCTTTCCGTATAATTATTTTCTGTGCAGAAGAGACGTAAGATCCGGCATACCTGCTCTCCTGTCTCGGACGTAAACTGTAATCTGCTCCGCAGGGGTGCTAATTCCTGTATCTCTGCATAAAATTCCAACAGACAAAGTGGCGAAGGATCGTATATTACATTATAACAAAGATCACAGAAGTTCTTCACCTGCAGAGAAAGTCCTTTGCGGTCTGACAATGTCATAAGACCGGCAGTGTGCGTGCATCCACGAACAGTATTTTGGATACATTGTGCGGAGATCATGACAGGAAGATAACCATAGACCGGCAATTCCATATTCGTGAGTCCAAGATTGCCAAGTTCCCGTGCATTTAACTCAAGGGGAGCGGTCATTTCAGAAACTCCATGCTGCACCCAGAAAGCTCTGGAAGACTGGTTGAATATATAGAGATTATGATCCAAAATTATTTTTTGTCAAATCCATGCTCTTTCAGGAACTGATAGGATTCATAATTCCTGATCAGAATCCCGTTGACAGGGAGAAGAGACAACTTTGGATACAGTTTTTGAATAGTGCAACCGCTTTTTCCCTGAAAATATAGGGAAATGCAGGACAGATCTCGATCTGCCGGTTTTGCAGAGCCTTAAGGTCTCTATCAAATGAAGAAGTTGTACATAACCGGAAATCAGGATAAAGCCGTTGAATCTTTCCATGATCCTGACCGGAAAGAATGAAACCGGTTATTGCATTCCATTGTTCTTCTGTCTCAACGAGAATGGAAAGTCCGGGAATCTGGCTGTGAGAGACAGAACCGGAACTCTTCAATGGAGAAGCAGCCCCATGAGAATCTGCCAAAACCATGTCAGTAGAATCAGGCAGATTCTGTCCTGATTCATGTAGGGTACTTTGAGATAACAGATCCCTGCAGAAAGAATCTGCTATCGCTTCTTCTAATCCATCCAATGCATAACGCCGCAGACGGTTCAATTCTTTCATCGGAAGAAACGAACCAGGATCAATCTGAAGCTCCAATGTCTCAAATTCAAAAGGCGTTTCCCCGGTCTTCATAAGCTGTGTTCTGAGCCGTTCTTCCTCCAAGGGACGGTTTGCGGCAGCCTGAACAGGAACTTCTGTATAGGCCGTGAAAGAACGGTTCCCCCTTACAGACAGTAAAGAATCCTTTCTGCCCGATGGTAAGAGACAAAAATCCATAAATTTTTTCCCGGAGTTTTCCGTTTATATAATCGTGGTCAAGCCGTTCGATTAACTGTTGGTTGCGGATACGGTGAAAGACAGTTCCTTTTTTGGAAAATTCATTTTCTTCGGAACAAGAAAATGAACAGTCTCTTTTTTTTTACATCCTTACCAAATGTATAATTATTTTTTCCTCCTGCAATTTCCAGAACATCCTGTGCATGGAGCTGAGTCATGGCAACACCGGAGATTTCCCGTCCGCTCTGAGCTGTTACTCTGACAGCAGCAACACCGGCATGGTTGGGACGATCCAGTGCAAGCATATCCCGTCCGTTCTGACGGAGATAGTAGCCGGTATGGGAATTTCCGCGGTTATACAGATCCATCAGCATTTCCCGGTCCTGGTCGCTTACAGAAAAATGGTCTCTTCCATTTCTGAGATAAAGGTCAACATATTTCCGGTACATGGAAGTCACACCGGCTACATATTCCGGCTTTTTCATTCTTCCTTCGATTTTAAACGAATCAATTCCTGCTTCAATCAGATCCGGAATCAGCTCAAGGGTACAGATGTCTTTCAGACTCAGATAGTATTTCTGCTTTCCATCTGCTGTATAAGGAAGTCTGCAAGGCTGGGCACACTGCCCTCTGTTGCCACTCCTTCCACCAATCATGCTGCTGAGAAGGCACTGGCCTGAGTAGCAATAGCAAAGTGCACCATGCACAAAACATTCGATTTCAAGATTCGTATCCTGATGAATCTTACGGATCTCATTCAGGGAAAGTTCTCTGGAAGGAACAATTCTTGCAGCACCTTCCTGCTCAAGAAACTTTGCTCCAAGAGAATTAGTCAGGGTCATCTGGGTGCTTGCGTGAAGATCCATTTCCGGGAAATGCTGTCTGATAAAGGAGAAGACTCCGATATCCTGGACGATTACTGCATCCAGTCCACACGCATACAGAGGTGCAAGATAATCGTAAAGGTCTGCAAGCTCTTCATCTTTTAAAAGTGTATTCACAGTAAGATAAAATCGCCTGTCATGGAGATGAGCCTCCCTGATCGCACGGAGCAGCTCATCCTGTGAAAAGTTGTCAGCATATGCGGGCTCCGAATCTTGCTCCGGCTGCATAAACAGCATCAGCTCCGGCCTGGATCGCGGCATGAAAACATTCATATGATCCTGCAGGGGCAAGAATTTCTATTTTCTGTTCTTTTTTTTCATATCTGATTCCTGTTCTTAAGTTAAACTGGTTAAAAAGGCTGTGAAAGAAAAAAGGCTGTCAGAATGACAGCTTTTTCTGGTTACCTTCTACGGTTTTTCATTTCGGTTTCAAGCTTCACAATCTGCATCTGCAGATCGTTGTTCTCTTCCTTCATCTTTGCAAGTTCTTTTTCAGCATTTTCCAGTTTGATCTGTGCTGAAATCAGTTCATGCTTCAGATCGTACATCTCTTTGTCCTTAAGTTCGATATCGCTTTCCAGGGGAATCTCCCTGCTTTTTTGGCTTTAAAGTAGTCATCTGCAATATTAAGGGCGAGAAGTACATTACGGGTATCGGCACTCTGCTTTCTGTAGCCCTCACTGTTCGTGCATTCCGTAATTTTATGATTCAGATAGGAAGATACTTTCTGTAAATATTCCTCTCCCTCAAAACCGCTGAGAGTATAGACCTTCCCTCCGATTAATACTTCTGTAAAATGTTTTGCTGAACTCATAGCATCCTCCTCGCATTTCTTAATTGCTATTATAAACTATTTACCAGCAAAAACCAACTGTTTTTTCATCGGATTCAGGTTATCCGGGATCAGAATGATTCCGATTCTGGTTTATTGAGGCTGGGGGATCCCAAGATGACTGTATGCGAGGGCTGTTACAACTCTTCCACGGGGAGTACGCTGAATGAATCCATTCTTGAGCAGATAGGGTTCATAGACATCTTCCAGTGTACCGGCATCTTCAGAAATAGATGCTGCAAGTGTATCAAGTCCGACAGGCCCTCCCTGAAATTTCTCGATCATGGTAAGCAGAATGCTGCGGTCAATGTGATCTAGTCCATACTTATCCCACATCAAGAAGATCTAATGCATAATTAGCAACTTTTTCGGTAATGACCCCGTCATATTTTACCTGTGCAAAGCCTCTCACCCGCTTCAGCAGACGATTGGCGAGACGCGGAGTTCCACGCGAACGTCGTGCAAGTTCCATTGCACCGGACTCTTCAATCTCTACGCCGAGTACTCGGGCAGAACGCAGGATGATCGTCATCAGTTCCCGGTCTGTATAAAATTCCAGTCGGTTGACAACGCCGAAGCGGTCTCTTAACGGTGCAGTCAGCATACCGGCACGGGTGGTAGCTCCGACCAGTGTGAATTTAGGCAGATTCAATCGTACAGAACGGGCAAGATTGGTCCTTTTCCGATCATAATATCTATCGCATAATCTTCCATAGCCGGATAAAGAACTTCTTCCACCTGACGATTCAAACGATGAATTTCATCTACAAAAAGTACATCATTTTTCCTGAAGCCCGTTCAGAATAGCAGCCATCTCCCCTGGCTTTTCAATCGCAGGGGGCCGGAGGTAACTTTCAGATTCACCCCCATTTCATTGGCGATAATTCCGGCAAGAGTTGTCTTTCCGAGTCCGGGAGGACCATAAAAAAGCACATGATCCAGAGCCTCTCCCCGGGCTTTGGCAGCTTCAATATAGATTCCCAAAGTCTTTTTGGCCTTTTCCTGACCGATATATTCAGTCAGATGTTGAGGGCGGAGCTGTCCTTCTATTTTGATATCTTCTTCCAGATTTTCTGTTGTAATGATTCGCTTTCCCATAGTTTAACCTCTGTCATTAAAGTAAAAATTTTAATGCTTCTTTCAGGATATCCTCCACAGAAGAACATTCCGGAGAAGACTTTTTTAACTGCACGAAGACTTTCAGCACTGCCATAACCAAGAGCTGTAAGTGCCCTGGACTGCTTCTGCCTGCATGGTATTGGAGGCAGTGTCCGTACCGGATGCCAGATCCTCAGAGTCGCCTCCATGAGCGGCATGCTCCAGCATATCTTCAATATTCAGCTTGTCTTTTAATTCCAGGATCAGCTTTTCAGCAGTCTTTTTCCGATTCCCGGTGTGGCGGAGATTGCCTTGGCATCTCGGAAAGTACTGCAAACCGCAATTCATCAGGAGAAAGGCAGGACAAAATATTTAATCCTGCTTTTTGGACCAATGCCATTCACACCGATCAGAAGACGGAATACATTCAGATCCTCTTTGGTCAGAAATCCAAACAGTTGCATAGCATCCTCTCTTATATTCAGATAAGTATGGATTTTGACTTGCTGACCCATGGGTGGGAGTAAGGATAAAAAGCTTGCTGTGGCATATAAATGCCATATCCGACTCTGTTGACATCAACGATGGCTTTTTGCTCCTCAATATCACATAATTCTCCTCGTATGTAAGATATCATAATTCTTCCTCTTTCTTATTTATTTCAACAATGAACCGGTTGGGAAATTACAACCGGATACTCTGAGTGCGTTTAAGCACTTCTGCGGACAAAATTCAATAACAGCTCCGGTAATCACTCCTGCAATTAAAAGTACAGGAAGATAGTAACCAACCTGATACGTCTGTACTACGAACATGGCAACCAGCAACTGTCCGACATTATGTGAAGCTCCACCGCCAATACTGATACCGGCGACAGTGAACTGTCCGGTCTTTTTAGAAAAACCATAACTGCAAGACTTAACAGTCCTCCACCAAGGCTATAAAATATACTGAACATATTTCCGAAAATCAGACCCGACAATAAAATGCGTATTACGGAAAGTAAAAAAGAGCATCCCGTGGACAACCTTTGTACAGCAGGATCACGACCAGAAGATTGGCGAGTCCCAGCTTCATTCCTGGAATTCCAAAATTGATGGGGATGAGCAGTTCTACATAGCTTAAGATCAGGCCAGAGATGTAAATACACCAAAAACTGCAACTTTATTTTTCATCTGAGAAACTGTCTCCTTCTAATAATAACAATATGCAGGGATCAAAGGTCAGCTTTCCTGAAAAGAAATGCTTTTTACCGGGAAATGCTGTCAATCTCATTGCGGGTATCACCTGCTTCTATTGCAATCACCACTTTGTTCGGGAGACAGATGATACTCTCCCCGTCCCTTGATATCGCAAGATGGTTTACGCAGATCTGATCCGGGCAGTCAGCCTTCTATCATGCGGACAGTTCTGTCCTGGATACGGATCTGATTCGATTCATTAATATTTACAGTCTGGTCTGTATTAAGATCATAAGTTCCATATGGATTCCCATCGATACTTACAACGACCTGTGCATGATCCGTCTTTCCGGTCAGAATCTGAAAAGCAAGGATCATAAGGGCAAGTCCTGTGATCCCGGCGGCTAAAAGCCAGTCATTTTTTTTTTCATGCCAGTCTCCCATCTGTGCTGTCTGCGTATTGTTGTGATGCATTTAACAGAATGCAATATTGTGAATCTGAAAAAATTCATCTGCTTATCTATTTCAATAATATAACACAATCACTTCTTAAATGCAACCACACGTTCTGATTGCACCGCTATTGTGAGCATCAATGTAAAGCAGGACTGCTGTAAAGGAGAAATTTCAAATAGTTGTACTATTATCTAAAAAAAAAGGTATACTAGATATCAAAAATGACAGTTCAGGGAGCAAATAAATGAAAAAAGGAACTCATTCTCTTTTCCCGTGCATGCTGGGAATGGTAATTTTATGTGTGATATTCACCGGATGTACATTGGCAAGGATAAAAGAACCTCTTACGATGACAGGAACTTATTTTGATACAGTGATCCAGTTGCAGGTATGGGATGCGGATGAAGAAATCCCGGAACATTGTAAGAATCTGTGCAGGAAATATGAAAAAATCTCTTCAGTGCAGAGGTTGAATCCAGTGATATTGGAAGGATTAACCAGGCAGAGGGAAAACCTGTCAGTGTATCCAGTGAAACCGCAGAGCTGATTCAGTTGGGGATTCATTACGGAGAACTTTCAGATGGGAAATTTGATATTACGGTTCTGTCAGCATCCGAGCTTTGGGATTTCCATGATGGAAAGAAGGTGATACCTGATCAGAAAGTACTGGAAGAGGCAGTCAGTCATATTGATTATAAGAACATCCAGGTAGATGGAACGACTGTAACAATGAAAGACCCAAAATGCAGGATTGATCTTGGCGGAATCGCAAAAGGGTATATCGCTGACCGGTTAAAAGAATATCTGGAAAAAGAAGGAATCGAACATGCAACGATCAACCTTGGAGGAAATGTGCTGACAATCGGAACAAAACCTGATGGATCGGATTATAAGATCGGGATTCAGAAACCGTTTGCAGCGGACGGAGAAGTTCTGGAAGTCCTTTCAGTGCATGATCGGTCTGTGGTATCCTCAGGGGATTATGAACGATACTTTGAGAAAGACGGTGTAATCTATCATCATATCCTTGATCCTCAAAGCGGGTGGCCGGTGCAGAATGACCTGGATCAAGTTACGATCCTTTCAGATTCTTCCGCAGATGGGGATGCTCTAAGCACGACCTGCTATGTCCTTGGACTTGAAAAAGGAATGAAACTGATTCAGGAAATGGATGATGTAGAGGCGATTTTTGTGACGAAAGAAGGAGAGATTCACAGAAGTTATTAAATTTGTGTTTGTTGGAATGATACGCTTGTAAAGCAAAAGACTTCTTTATGGCGAAGCGGACGCGGAAATCAGAGATATTCCTTCGCGGTGCAGGCCCGCTTTACCTCAGCCCGTTGACCGTTTGTAACTCGAAAGTGGAAATCTTCGTGCAATGGCACTCGATTTACTTTCTCTAACAAACGCTACAAAGTGTCTTCGGAACGCTCCCTGCTAATGCACCTGCTCAGGAACACCCTGCTTTCCGCTGGTAGTCACAGTAAGAAGTTTTTTTGACTCCACAGCGTAGTCACTCAACAATGCAAATAGAAAAAAGCCGGATGGTTATTGACTAAGATACTCGATCGTAAATATCAGATAATAGATATTGCATTTACTATTTGACAAATCATTCATCTTAGTCGATAACCTTCCGGCTTTTATTTCTTATTGAAATTTCGTATTGTTGAGAGAAAATGTCCCGGTGCAAGGAACGCTTTCTGATTTGAAAAGCCTAATATCCGCCCTTGCTGTTGCGTGAGCAGTGCATTGACAAGGACCGTTCCGAAGACACTTTGCCCAACTTGTTAAGGAACGTAAACAGGAGTGCCTCTGCACGAGTGTTTCCACATTCCTGTTACAAGTTGTCAACGGGCTGAGGTAAAGCGGCCCCTGCACTGCGATGCAACAACAAGTGTGGATATGGACGCTCTTCTGTCAGAAACACTTCCTGCTGTCGCGATTTCGCACAGTTTACATCCGATGCAGCCAACCCGGCAGGCTTCCATCAGAGCCTTTCCTTTTTCATTGGAGTTACATTTTACAAAAGTCTTCTGACTGTAAGGAATCAGCTCAATCAGATGCTTCGGACATGCGGCAATACACTTTCCACAGGCCGGCAGACTTCTTTATCAACGGTTGCGATTCCGTCCACGACATGGATCGCATCAAACGGACAGGCTTTACGCAAGAGCCGAAACCAAGGCATCCTGCATTGCAACTCTTCTATCTCGCCATCCTGCATCTGACTTTGCCATGAGCAGTCCTGCACACCTGTATACTGATATTCGGTCTTTGCCTTTTCACAGGTTCCTGCACATTTTACAAAAGCTACCTTTTTCTCCTGACTGCCAACGGAAACGCCCATGATCTCACCAATTTTTTTCGGCAACCGGGGCACCACCAACAGGACAGCCATTTACTTCAGCTTCTCCTTTTACGATTGCTGCTGCAAGTCCGGAACTCCGGCATAGCCACAGCCACCACAGTTGTTGCCCGGAAGGACACCGAGAATAGCTTCTTCTCTTTCATCCACTTCTACTGCGAATTTCTTCCCTGCGATTCCAAGAAAAACTCCGATGAACAGACCGGTTCCACCGACAACGACTGCCGCTAAAATAATTGCTGTAATAGTCATTTTGTCTTCCTCCTATATTAATCCTGAAAATCCAAAGAAAGCAATCGCCATCAGACCTGCCGTAACAAGCACGATCGGAGTGCCTTTGAAGGATTCTGTAATATCATTGTATTCGATCTTTTCACGGATTCCGGCCATCAATACGATAGAAACGAGGAATCCCACAGCCGTTGCAAATCCATTGATAACACCGGTAAGAAGTCCCATACCTGTACTCATGTTATCGTAATAACCATTCTGTACATTTGTCAGGGCAACACCAAGTACTGCACAGTTTGTTGTGATCAATGGGAGATAAACGCCCAGTGCATTGTACAGGGATGGCATCGCCTTCTTCAGGAACATCTCGACGAACTGAACCAGTGCGGCAATGACAAGAATGAATACGATTGTATTCAGATAGGATAACTCTCCTCCCAGAATATTCGGGTTGCCAAGGATAAATTTATAAATCAGACCGGTAACGAATGAAGCAATCGTGATAACGAATACAACGGCACTTCCCATACCGGCGGCTGTCTTTACATTTTTGGATACGCCAAGGAACGGGCAAAGACCGAGGAACTGGCTTAATACAACGTTATTGACAAATGCTGAACCTACGGCGATCAATAATAAGTCTTGTAATGCTTTCATTTAGTATGTCCCCTCCTTTACTCGTCTTTCTTTTCCTGCAACAGTTTCTGTCGCCGTCGCAATCGCATGTCCACCGCATGCCGCTGCATTTCCACAAGAAGCACAACTGGCACCGCATCCTGCTGCTTCCGGTACTTTTTACCTTTTCTGGCAAGATTATTTTTTACTTTGTTCTGAAGTGCAACAAGGCAGGCAAGTACGAAAGAATGCACCAGGTGCAAGAATAAAGATCGTAAACGGTTCATAAGAATCAGGAAGGATCTGCATATTGAAAATCTTTCCTGAACCGATCAATTCTCTGACAATACCGATAGAAGTCAGACCGACTGTAAATCCAAGTCCCATTCCAATACCATCGAAAATAGATGGAATGACTGGATTTTTAGAAGCATAACTCTCTGCTCTTCCGAGAATGATACAGTTTTACAACGATCAGAGGAATATACAGACCAAGCGAATCATAAAGGCTCGGAACAAATCCTTCCATCAGGAAATCAACGATTGTTACAAATGAAGCAACAATTACGATGAATGCCGGCATTCTGACTGAATCGGGAATAATCTTTCTGAGCATGGAGATCATCATGTTGGACATGATAAGAACAGCCGTTGTAGAAAGTCCCATGCCAATTCCGTTGATGGCAGAAGTCGTAACTGCAAGAGTCGGACACATTCCGAGCATAAGAACGAAGGTCGGATTTTCTTTTACCAGACCATTCATTAAACGTTCTGTACATTTATTCATTGCTACCGCCTCCCTAACTCATTTTGAAAATACACAAGAGCAGAATCTACGGCATTCGTAACTGCATTTGTAGTAATAGTTGCACCGCTGATCGCATCGATCTTGTCGTCGCCCTCTTCTCCTGTCTTAGTATAAGAAAATGTCTCTACTTTTTTATCTTTGAACTGATCTTTGAAAGCCGGCTCAGTTGCCTTCATGCCAAGACCTGCAGTTTCACTGATACTGAGCATCTCAATTCCCTTTACATTTGGTTCCATCGGCCTGGATACCGACCGAGATTTCAATATCTCCGCCATACCCCTCATGGGAAACTGCATTGATGACATATCCAATGGTCTCACCGCTTTTTTTATCTTTCCAAGGGCAACTTCCTCGATAGCATCGCTGGAATACCCGTTGGATTTTTAAAAGTTCAGAAGCAGCATCTGTATCAAGATCATCTACAGTTTCAAAAGAATCTGCATCGGACAGAACCGATTGAATGCTTCCTGCTTTGAATTTGCTTTTTGCATTGGCGATCGGTTCTTTCTGTAACCCGTATACAACACCAAGGAGCAGTCCGGCGATGACGGTGATCGCAGTGAGAATGAATGCATTTTTAACTATTTTATTCATTACTTCTCTCCTCCTTTTCCAAATGGCTTTGGCAGGGTTGCCTTCTCGATCAGAGGAACGAGCAGGTTGCTGATGATGATCGCATAAGATACACCTTCGGCAGAACCTCCGAAAAGACGGAACAGACCCGTCAGACATCCAAGGCAGATACCATAGACGATCTTTCCCTTACTGGTGATCGGAGAAGTGACATAATCTGTTGCCATAAACCATGCACCGAGCATGAGTCCGCCACCGCATAAGTGTGCAGTAATGTACTGTGGGTCAAATCCATGACCGCCAAATAAAGAAATAAAAATGACAAATGTTAATATGTAAGTTCCGGGAATCCGCAGATCGATCACTCCCCATAAGGATCAGAACATTGCTCCGATCATCAGTGCGATGACAGAAGTTTCCCGATCGTTCCACTGGTATTACCGATCAGCATTGCAAATGAATCTACAGATTCACCGGCTTTCAGATTCGCCAGAGGAGCGTATCCTGTAACTCCGTCGTATACAAAATTTGTCATCTTTTTCCTGCAAAGCAGATCAGAAGAAAGCAACGTGCACCAAGAGCCGGGTTCATGAAATTCTGTCCCAGTCCTCCGAAGAGCTGCTTTACAACAATGATCGCAAAGAAAGCACCGACAACCCCCATCCACCACGGAAGTCATCGGAGGAAGATTCAGTGCGAGAAGCAATCCTGTGACTACTGCACTGAAATCTTTGATCGTGACCGGTTTATGCATGAGTTTCTCCCAGAGATATTCAGCCAAAACCGCTGCTGCTGTTGTTAGTACAATCAAAATCCACGCATTTTCATGCCGGAAATTCCAAATTCCAAAGAACGTTGCCGGAAGCAGGGAAAATAACAACCATAAGCATAATATTACTGCTGGTTACTTTATCCCGGATATGCGGAGAAGATGATACATTATAATTTTCGTTCAATTTTATTCACCTCTCTTACTTTTTTTCTTCCTGTTGGCAAGTGTGATCTTACGCATAGAACCGATGGACTGTTTCAACTGACGCTTTGCCGGACAGACATAGCTGCAGGATCCACATTCCACACATTCCAGACCATTCCATGCCACAAAAGAAGCTTCATCTTGCCTTTTGGCGAAATCTGCCAGTCGGGATGGAATGATACGGCTTGGACATACATCGACGCATCTTGCACAGTTAATGCAGGCGGTCTCAGGACTCTTCTTTACAATATCTTCTTTGAAGGCAAGAAGTGAAGAAGAAGTTTTGGTGACCGGTGCATCAAGTGACCATGGCAAATCCCATCATCAGGTATCCGGAGATCAGTTTCTCAGGTTACATCAGTGAACCCGCCTGCCGCTTCAATCAGTTCCTTATGGCTGATGCCAAGCGGTACAAAAATTTCCGGTTCAGCGACTGCATCACCGCTGACTGTCACCACACGTTCCATCAGAGGTTTCCCATTGATCACTGCATTATGAATCCCGATCAGAGTCTCTACATTGTCCACAATGCATCCTGCATCAGCAGGCAGCATGGATGCATTGATCGCACGTCCGGTGACGGCATAGATCAACTGTCGTTCAGCTCCCTGCGGATATTTGGTCATCAAAGCTTTCACATCCATTTTAGGTTCTTCAGAAACTGCATCCTGTAACTTCTGGATACAGTCCTTTTTTATTATCTTCCACCGCAAAAAATACCGCGTGCATTTGGGAACAGAGATAAAATAACACGCATTCCACTTACAAGATCTTTCCGTATATTCAAGCATTCTGCGGTAATCAGCAGTGATATAAGGTTCACATTCAGCACAGTTTGCAATGATATATTCAATCTTGTCAGCATCTTTTCGGGGAGAGCTTGACTCTGGTAGGAAAACCGGCACCTCCCATTCCTACAATACCGGCATCTCCTATTTTGGAAATGATCTCCTCGCGGGTCATTTCATTGAGAGGCTTTTAACCGGAGCATACTCTGCTTCCTGATATTCGCCATCATTCTGAATTACGATACAATCAACTTTTGTTCCGGTTGGATTAAAATGCTTTTCTAAAGCTTTTACTTTACCGGATACAGAAGAATATACCGGAGCAGAAACAAATCCTCCCGCTTCGGCGATCATTTGACCTTTAAAACCTGGTCTCTTTTTTTACCACCGGAACTGCCGGAGCACCGATATGCTGGGAGAGAGGATAGATGAGATCACCTGTCGGTAAAAGAGCTTTGATCGGCTGATCCTTTGAAAAACGTTTCCCGTCATCAGGATGTATTCCGCCTTTAAATGTCAAAAAGTCCCATTTTACGCTTCCTTCCTTTCTTAGAAGTGAACTGAACATTACAGTACACTTTTCTTTTTTCACAAAGTCCATTTTACTAAAATATGACTAAAAATCCAGTCGTATCAGCAGAATATTTGTCATGTATTAAAAAAGAGACAGCCGAAACCGACTGTCTCTTTAAAATATCTGCTTAATAAGACTTATGCTTCTGTCTCTTCGTCAGCATAGCCCTGAGAATCTGACTCAAGAGCTTTCATGCTCAGGCTGATCTTCTTTTCAGCTTCGTTCAGGTCAACAACCTTTGCTGTGATCTCCTGTCCGATGGAAAGAACATCAGATGGCTTATCAACATGATTTTTGGAGATCTGGGATACGTGAAGCAGTGCATCTACTCCAGGTGCAAGTTCAACAAATGCTCCGAAATCTGTCATACGTGCAACTTTTCCTGTTACAACGTTGCCTACAGCAAAATCTTCTGCTGCATTTACCCATGGATTTGTCTCCGGGAATCTTCAGGCTGAGTGCAATTTTTGTATCACGGATGTCTTTTTACGAGAACTTTCAGCTCATCACCAACATGGAATACTTTCTTTGGATTATCAACACGTCCCCATGACATCTCTGAGATATGAAGAAGACCGTCAACACCACCAAGATCAACGAATGCTCCGAAATCTGTCACATTCTTAACAGTTCCTTCTACTGTATCGCCAACATGTAATTTAGCGAATAACTCTTTCTGCTTTTCAGCACGCTCAGCAACAAGAAGCTGTCTTCTGTCACCGATCACACGGTTTCTTCTCGGGTTGAACTCGCTGATTACAAACTCAATTTCCTGTCCCTCGTACTTGCTGAGATCCTTCTCATAAGAATCAGATACAAGGCTTGCAGGAATGAAGACTCTTACTTCATCAACTGTTGTACAGATTCCACCACCGAGAATCTGAGTAACTGTGGCTTTTAATACTTCATGATTTTCAAATGCTTCGCGAAGTCTTTCGTTGCCTTTTTCTGCTGCCAGTCTCTTGTATGTTAAGAGAACCTGTCCCTCTCCGTCGTTGACTTTCAATACTTTTACAGTCATTGTATCACCAACATTGACTACGGTTGTAAGATCCAGTGACTGGTCATTGAATACTCGTTCTTTGTAATGATACCATCAGCTTTGTATCCGATATTCAGGATGATCTCATCTGGCTTTACATCGATTACAGTTCCCTCTACGACCTCTCCATTGTGAATAGTTTTAAATGACTCGTCTAACATCTGTTCAAAAGATAATTCTGACATTATTTTGAACCTCCTCAATTATATTGTTGGGCGTGGATGCCCCTGCTGTAATACCTACTGTTTCCACTGACCCTAATTGATTCAAACCAAATCGCCAAGTGTCTGTATATAGTACGTATTGTTACATGCTTTTCTGCATATTTCAAATAACTTCTGGGTATTGGAACTATGTTTGTCACCAATAACGATCATAGCATCCACCGTCTCTGCTATGCTCCGGGCTTCAGTCTGACGCTCCTTTGTAGCATTACAGATTGTATTTAAAACACTTACATCATAACTCTTTTTTTTTCAATAATTTCAACTAATTCTTTAAATTTATTGTAATTAAATGTCGTTTGTGCCACAATGCATATTTTCTGGTCTGCAGGGCAGGAAAAACTTTCTGCTTCTTCTACGTTTCGGATCACGCTGACCGGGGATTTTGCCCATCCCCGGATTCCCTGGACTTCCGGGTGATCGGGATTCCCGATGATAATGATACGATCCCCCTGTTCACTGTGCTTTCTACGATCTTATGGATTTTTTTTTCTTGACAAACGGGCAGGTTGCATCAACAATATGGATTCCTTTTTTTTCAAGTTCCTCGTAAACTCTTTTTTTCTACACCGTGGGAACGGATAATAACAATTCCTTCTTTCAGTGCAGCAAGATCCTCTTCACTTCTAATGACACGGACACACCTCTTTTTTCCATATCTTTGACTACTTCTTCATTGTGGATGATCTATCTGTAGGTATAAATTTTTTTTTTCATCTGATTCCGGTTTCAGTACATTTGTAAACTGTATCAACAGCTCTTTTTTACTCCGAAACAAAATCCAGCAGATTCTGCTTTGATAATTTTCATCAGATTCTCCCGATCCTTTCTTATCTACAATGATCACAGATCGTACGCACTACTTTCGTCGATCGTCATGTTGGAACTGTCAACGAGGATGGCATCTTCTGCCTGTTTCAAAGGAGCGACCTCTCTTGTCATATCCCGATGATCCCTCTCCCAATATCCGTCATGATCTTTTTTCAAGAGTGATATGCTCTCCCTTTGCCGACAGTTCTTCATATCTGCGTTTTGCACGGGTTTCAACACTGGCAGTCAGGTAAATCTTTACATCAGCATCCGGCAGAATATTTGTTCCAATGTCCCTGCCATCCATAATTACGTCTTTTTCTCTGGCAAGAGAACGCTGGAGTTCAAGAAGCTTTTGCACGGACTTCCGGGATTACAGAAGTTTTAGATGCCATATTTCCAACCTTCTCAGTGCGAAGCTGTTCGGTGATATTTTCTCCGTTCAGGTAGATCTGCTGTATACCATTTTCGTATCCAATCGTAACTTTAGCATCATCACAGGCATCAATCACAGCTTTTTTATCATCACCGGAAAGTCCTTTTTCAGAAAATGTACTGCAAGCCCGCGGTACACATGGCACCAGTATCAACATAAATGTATCCTTTTTCTTTTGCAACCAGCTTTGCAATGGTACTTTTTCCTGCACCGGCATATCCATCAATCGCTACATTGTATCCCATAGTATAAGTATCCTCCGATTTTTAATATTTATTCAAATAATTTATCTTGTCCGGCACTGATCCCGGCAAGATAACCGGTAGACCAGGCAATCTGTAAATTATAACCACCGGTTACTGCGTCAAGATCCAGAACTTCTCCGGCAAAATAGAGATTTTTATCAATTTTGATTCCATCGTACCCGGATCGATCTCTTTTACGGAAATTCCACCTTTTGTAATGATGGCTTCATTTATATCCACGCAGTCCGGTCAGTGTCATATGAAAGTCTTTGATCAGCCGGAGCAGATTCAGGCGTTCTTCCTTTGTGATTTCATGAACCTTCTTTTCTTCTTCGATTCCCGAAAGTTCAATGATCACGGGACGTAATTTTGCTGGAAGTAAACTGTCAATAGCATTTTTAAACTGCTTATTATGGTTGGCTTCAAATTCCCCGAAGCAGACGTTTATCCAACTGCTCTTCTGTCAGTGCCGGCTTAAGATCAATATGCAGTACTAGTTCTTTTTTTCAAGCGTCTTTCCGACGATACTGCTTGCACTTAAGATAACCGGACCGGTTACTCCGTAATGCGTGAACAGCATTTCGCCAAATTCATCATAAAGCTTTTTTTTTTCCCATCTGTAATATGGATTTCGATATTTTGAGGGAAAGTCCCTGCAGTTCTTTTGCATACCATTCTTTTACTTCCATTGGAACAAGAGAGGGGAAAAGTTCTGTTACTTTATGGCCGCAATTTCTGGCAAAACGATATCCGTCACCGGTAGAACCGGTAGAAGGATATGAAATTCCTCCGGTTGCAACGACGACTGCATCTGCAGTCATTTTTTTTCCGTTGGCAAGCCGTACTCCTTTTATTTCCCTTTCATTATTGATCAACAATTCTTTTACTTCGCAGTGAAGCTGCATTTTTACTTTTAAATGCTGCATCTCTCTTGCTAATGCTGCAATTACATCTGAAGAATGATCAGAAACCGGAAAGACCCGGTTGCCCCGTTCAATTTTAGTTGCTACACCTAGTTCTTCAAAAAAATGAATAACCTGATCATTTGTAAAGCTGTAAAAACCACTGTAAAGGAATTTGGGATTGCTGATGACGGCGGAAAATAAGTCTTCAATCTCAGATGCATTCGTTATATTGCAGCGTCCTTTTCCTGTGATGAAGATTTTTTTTGCCAAGTTTTTTTCATTTTTTTCCAACAGAGTCACGTTCTGTCCGTTCCTGGCTGCAAAGATGGCTGCCATCATCCCGGCTGCACCACCTCCGACTACGATTACGTTACTCATGGCTTTTTCTCCTTCCACGGTCACAGTATCACTGACATGATTTAATTCATCACTGCTGTAGACCTGATATTCTCCCCAGATTTCTTCTAAAGTTTCAAGCGTCGAAACTACTTCTTTCTGTTTCTTCATACATAAGGCAACAATCAGTGCATTTACAACGCTGAGTGGTGCAACAAAGAGAATCTACAATAGAAGCCATATCACTTCTTGCGATCAGATTACAGGAAGAATACAGATTCATAGGAGAATGGATACTGTCTGTCAGGGTAATCACTTTTTGCTTTCCGGTTGCTGGCAAATTCCAGTGCTTTCAGAGTACGCATAGAATAACGGGGAAAGCTGATCCCGATGATTACATCTTTTTCACCGATGCGGATAAGCTGTTCAAAAATCTCACTGGAGCTGTTGGTATTTACAGTTACAACATCCTCACATACAAGATTCAGATAAAATCCCATAAAAAAGAAGCCAAAGGTGCACAACTGCGGATTCCAACCACATAGATGCGTCTCGCATTGAGGATGGTATCTATGGCAAGATTAAAAAGCTGCATGATCAATCGCACCGAGTGTAAGCTTGATCTTTTTCTATATCAGACTGCAGTACCGTTTCAAGGATCTCACTCTGACTGATACGCCCGTAAGTGACTTCCATTCTCTGGATCGAATTGAGCTTATTGCGGACAAGCTCTTCCAGTGCTTTTGAAATCCTGGGTATCCGCTGTATCCAAGCTGCGTGGCAAACCGGACGACAGTAGATTCACTGACACCGACAATCTCACCAAGCTTTGCGGCGGTCAGGAAAACTGCCTTATCATAATTGCCCTTCACGTAATCAGCCAGACGTTTCTGCCCTTTGCTCATTTTTTCCCATACCGGGCATCAATTCTTGAGATTAATTCATTGATATTATTTTCTGTAGTTTTTCTATTTCCATTTGATTATTTTCCTATTTTATTTTCTTCTGCTTTTTGCGTTATACAGCTCTGGTATAATGCTTTAACCATTCTTTTTCTGCTTCAGGCAGATAAGGACTGATCTTTTATAGACCAGCTGATGATAGTTATTTAACTGCTCCCGCTCTTCGAAAGTCATCTGCTCAGGAAGCAATGCATCCAGATCAATGGATATCAGGGTGAGAACTTCAAACTTCATAAACTGTCCATATTCATTGTGGTCTGCTTCGGTAACAAAGAAGTTCATTTTCAATTCGGATCCCATGAGAATTTTTAATATAAAGCCCCGGTTCATCTGTGATCACCATATTTTTTCAAAGGTCTGTGAAGGTGTCTTCCCTTCTTTCCAGCGGAAATTGATCTATCCTTCATGGATGTTGAGCAGATATCCGACCCCATGGCCGGTTCCGTGGTTAAAGTTCAGTCCTTTCTTCCAAAAATACTTCTCTTGCGATACAGTCTAGGTTAGTTCCGCTGCATCCATGAAGAAATATAGTGCTAGCAAGCCGCAGCATAGCACGTACAACAAAGGGTAAAATGCTCTTTTTCTACCTGTCCTGCTTCACCAATGGCAACGGTTCTGGTAATATCGGTAGATCCCTGAAGGTAATGGCCGCCGGTATCTGTCATAAACAGCTTTCACGGCTTAAGTTCTACATTACTTTCTTCATCGGCACTGTAATGAACGATCGCACCATGCTCCCCATAAGCACTGATCGGTGCAAAACTGGGACCGATAAATCCGTTCTGCATTGCACGAAATTCTTCCAGTTTCTGAGAGGCGGACAGTTCTGTGACAGGAAATTCTCCGCTATTCGTCTTGAGCCAGTACATGAATCTGGTATGGGCAATTCCGTCTTTTAAATGAGCTGCTTTCAGATTTTCTACCTGGACATCATTTTTTTATGCATTTCATAAGGATCTCCGGATTCGGTCTGTCCACAACAGTCACAAATTCAGGTATCTTACGGTACAGGCTGTAGTTCATGATCCGGGAATCAAGCAGAACGGTCTGATTTTCGTTAATTGGGACACAGTATCATAAATTTCTTCATAAGGATGCAGAATAATCTGCTGTTGAGCAAAAAGCTGCAAAAGTGTATCTGAAAATTTAGATGTATCAGCAAAAGTTCAACTGAATCATTATAAACGATTGCATAAGAAAGAACAAGAGGACAATAGGCAATATCATTTCCCCGGATATTAAAAAGCCAAGGCAATATCATCAAGACTTGAAAGGATATGCGTATCACATCCATATTCTTTCATTTTCAAGCGTACACGGGTCAGTTGGATTCAATACCCTCTCCGGTATACTGATCTTCAAGCAAAATGCCGGTTCAGAAGGAAGATCCGGTCGATCTGTCCAAATTTCAGATGCAAGATCCTGCAAAAAGTTTACAGATGCATGATTCTGCTCTGCGAGCTGACGGTAGGACGTTCCTTCTTCATAGCTGATAGTTCTTCCGTCAAAACCGAGAATCTGTCCTTCCTGAAGCTCTTTCTCAAGAAATTCTTCAATCGAGGGAACTCCGGGTTCACCGGATCAACAGCAACCTGTGGGAACAGTGCATATGTCAGTACATCCTCATCCTGCTGGATCCACTGTGCACACTCTTTACGAAGTGTATCAAGCTCATCCGGGGGATAAGATCTGCCGGACGGCAAGTGATCGGTTCTTCATCTCCAAGAGCCTTCTTCTGAAGTTCTGGATCAACCGGTTTTGTTGTCTTACCGTATTTTACCTGCAAGAACATCCTTTGTCTCTTTTGTGATCATCTTATAACGCTCACCCATCAGTACGTTGAATACAGCCTGTGTTCCAACGATCTGTGAAGATGGTGTAACAAGCGGTGGCTCACCAAGATCTTTACGTACACGCGGTACCTCTTCAAGTACTTCGTAGAACTTATCTTCTGCTCCCTGCTCTTTCAGCTGGGATGTCAGGTTGGAAAGCATTCCTCCCGGTACCTGATACAGAAGAGTCTTGATATTAACACCAAGGTTCTTCGGATTGAGCAGTCCGCTCTCAAGAGCATCGTCACGGATTGGACGGAAGTAGTCAGCAATCTCTGCAAGGAGACTCTGATCAAGTCCTGTATCGTATGGTGTTCCCTTTGAATGTCTCAACCATAACTTCTGTAGCCGGCTGAGATGTTCCAAGTGCGAATGGAGACATTGCTGTATCGATGATGTCAGCTCCTGCCTCTACAGCTTTCATGTATGTCATAGAAGCAACACCTGATGTGTAGTGTGTATGCATCTCGATCGGGATATTTACTGCATCTTTCAATGCACCAACAAGCTCTGTTGTCTTATATGGAACAAGAAGTCCTGCCATATCCTTAACACAGATTGAGCTTGCGCCCATGTCTTCGATTCTCTTCGCAAGGTCTACCCAGTACTCCATTGTGTAAGCATCACCGAGTGTATAAGACATTGCAACCTGTGCATGAGCCTTTCTCTTTGTTCGCAGCTTTTACAGCTGTCTGAAGGTTTCTCATGTCATTGAGGCAGTCAAAAATACGAATGATATCGATTCCGTGCCACAGATTTCTGTACAAAATATCTTACCACATCATCAGCATATGGACGATATCCCAGGATATTCTGCCCACGGAATAACATCTGTAATTTTGTATTTTTAAATCCATCACGGAATTTGCGAAGTCTGTCCCAGGGATCTTCATGCAAGAAACGCAGAGATGCATCAAAAGTAGCGCCGCCCCAGCACTCCACTGACTCATAGCCAACTTTGTCCATCTTCTCTACAATCGGAAGCATCTGCTCTGTAGTCATACGAGTCGCGATCAGGGACTGATGCGCATCACGCAGAATGGTCTCTGTTATTTTCACTGGTTTCTTTTCAATTTCTGCCATTTATTTATCCTCCTAATTTACTTAACGCCGAAAATTGCCATAAATGTTCCGGCTGCTACTGCTGTACCGATAACACCAGCTACGTTTGGTCCCATCGCATGCATCAGTAAGAAGTTCGATGGATCTGCTTCCGCACCGACTTTCTGGGATACACGCGCTGCCATCGGGACGGCAGATACCCCAGCAGAGCCAATCAGCGGGTTAACCTTTTACCATTGTAAGGACACACATAAGTTTACCGAACAGAACTCCGGCCGCTGTACCGAATGCAAATGCTATAAGACCAAGGATAACGATCTTGATTGTATTCCAGTTCAGGAATGCCTCTGCGCTGGTGGTAGCACCTACGGAAGTACCCAGCAGGAATAACTACGATGTACATCAGAGCATTGGATGCTGTCTCAGTCAGCTGTCTTACAACTCCACACTCTTTGAACAGGTTACCAAGCATGAGCATACCAACCAGCGGCGCTGTTGTAGGCAGAATCAGGCAGACTACAATTGTAACAATAATCGGGAACAGAATCTTCTCCAGTTTGGAAACCGGGCGAAGCTGATCCATCTTGATCTTTCTTTCCTTCTCTGTTGTGAGGAGTTTCATGATCGGTGGCTGGATGATCGGCACAAGTGACATATAGGAGTATGCTGCTACGGCGATCGGTCCCATGATAGCTGTCTGCTGCAGTTTACCTGCAAGGAAGATAGATGTCGGGCCGTCAGCACCACCGATGATGGAGATAGCAGCTGCTGCTTTGTCTGAAAATCCAAGAGCCATAGCTCCAAGATAAGCTGCGAAAATACCGAACTGAGCTGCTGCACCAAGCAGGAAACTCTTCGGATTGGCGATCAGCGGTCCGAAGTCTGTCTGCGCACCAACACCAAGGAAGATCAGAGAAGGAAGGATGGACCACTCGTCAAGCTGATAAAAGTAATACAGAAGTCCACCAGTTCCGTTCGCTGCATCTTCCGCATGCAGCATAATATCCGGATAGATATTAACAAGCAGCATACCGAAGGCAATTGGAACAAGAAGCAGTGGCTCAAATTCGTGGTGAATTGCCAGATAGAGAAACACGCAGGCAACAGCAATCATGATCAGGTTACCAAAAGTCAGATTCATGAACGCGGTCTGATCTACGAGGTTTCCCAGCGTATTTGAAATATTCCATTTGTAAAAACCTCCTGGTTCAGTAACTAGTTTAATGTAGCGAGTACGGCTCCTGATTCAACAGCATCACCTACTGCAACATCAATGCTGGCAATAGTTCCTGCTTCCGGGGCAACAACCGGGATCTCCATCTTCATTGCTTCAATGATAATAACTGTATCTCCAGCCTCTACCTTCTGTCCAACAGATGTAGGAACCTGGAATACTTTACCTGCTGCTCCAGCTTTTACCTGGATACTTCCAGCGCCTGCTGCCGCTTTCGGTGCTGCTGCCGGTGCTGCCGGTGCTGCTGCTCTAGGTGCTGCAACCGGTGCTGCTGCCGGTGCGCCTGCACCATTCTCTTCTACTGTTACATCATATACATTTCCGTTTACTGTGATTGTATAGTTTTTCATCTAATTATCCTCCTGATTAATTCCATCTGTTTGATTTTTCTTCTCTTAATAGAACGAACAACAAATCCATCTGTAGAAGTTCCCTCTGCTGCTGCAATTGCTGCTGCGATTACTGCTACAAGTTCTGCATCATCTTCTGCTGCAGCTACCGGTGCTGGAGCTGCCTGTACAGGTGCTTTCCTTCTTCTCTTCCACTTTCTTATCTTTATTTGCCAACTTCTCCTGAAATTTCGGAATGTATCCAAGCAGATAAATAATGAATGAAATGAAAATCAATACAACAAATACAGTTCCCATTCCAAGGATTGTATTTAGTCCGGCTTTTCTTAAGGATTTCTCCTGTTGAATAATGAGCAGAAACATCCATACTCTCCATGTTGCCCTTTTCGTCAAAACTGAAGACGATGTCTGCATCTCTGTTTTCATATTTTGCTTCAGATGTGAGTGAAACTCCATCGTTCTTTACTTTCCATTGTCCAGTCGCCATGTTCAACATAAGCACCGCACATTCTTCTTCTGCTGCTTCCCAGGAGCTGATCATTGTAAGGAAAGTCCTCTCCATCAACCGGAAGTCCTGCATTCATAAGCTGTGTCAAGCTGAAGATCACGCATATCAGAAAAGCTGTCAAGCTGCTCTGTTGTCATCGCTTCGAAATTCTGAACAACAAACTCAGCATACTGTTCTAATGTTGCCTGATCATATTCTGTTGTCTCAGACTTACCACATCCTGTGAAGCTAAGAACGAGAATGAGGATAAGTCCTAATAAACTGATTTTTTCTTCACTTCGCCTCACCTCACTAAACCGTTCCGTGTTTCTTAGTCCGGACGGTCCTCTCTTTTGTGAACAGCATCTCAAATGCACCGATCACATATTTTCTGGTGTCTGCAGGTTCGATGATGGCATCAACATATCCTCTGGCTGCTGCTGCGTTCGGACTGGACTGCAGTTCTTTATATTTTGCTGCTTTTGCATTCTGAGTATCTGCATCTGCATCTGCATACATGATCTGTGCTGCAAGCTTCGCATCCATCATTCCGATCTCTGCTGTTGGCCATGCATAAACAAGATCTGCACCAAATTTTACTGTTCATAGAAACGTAAGCACTTCCGAATGCCTTACCAACGATTACATTTACTTTCGGAACAGTCGCATTTGCAAATGCATAAGTCAGTCTGGCAACAGCCTTGGCCATGTTCTTCTCTGACTCTACTGTAGCAGCAAATCCTGCTACATTTGTCAGTGTAAGAACCGGGATTGAGAATGCATCACAGAAGTTTACAAAATCTGTTGCTTTTTGCACATCCGTCAACAGTAAGTCCAGCATCAAATTCAGCCTCTACTGTCTCAGCTTCTGCTCCGTATACTTTAGAGCGGTTTGCAACAACACCAACTGTCATTCCGTTCAGGCGGATAAATCCTGTAACCATCTCTTTCGCGTAGTCTTTCTTTGTCTCAACAAGAATCTGATTGTCAGCAATCTGTGCCAGTGCGATTGCTGTATCTTCTGATGCGTTAGCAATGTCTGCGCAGATACGGTTCAGGTCATCTGTGCATTCCTCATAAGACATATCATCTTCGTTGTTTGCCGGAAGCATACATACAAGATCACGGATCTGTCCGAGGATCTCTGCCTCTGCACCGATTCCGTCTACAAGACCTGCTGTCTTGCTCTGATAAGCGGCACTGGCTGTATTACATCTGGAAATCTCATTTCCTTCTAGTGCATTTGGAGAATTAACGAAAAGTTTTCCGTCTTTTGCTTCCATAAATGTGAAAGTCTGCAAGACCCGGAACGATTGCAAGACCGCCGCCGCACATTCCAAAGATTGCTGTAACCTGCGGAATCACACCTGATGCAAGTGCCTGTTTGTGATAAAGACTTCCAAATGCCTCAAGTGCATCGGTTGCTTCCTGAAGTCTTAATCCGGCACAATCGATCAGACCGATAACAGGTGCTCCCATCTTCATTGCCATATCATAGATCCGTGCGATCTTTTTCGCATGCATCTCTCCGAGTGCTCCACCCAGAACGTCAGCATCCTGACTATATACATAGACAAGATTACCATCGATCACTCCGTATCCGGTAATAACACCGTCTGAAGGAGCCGCCTTCTCCTGCATATTGAAATCGGTACTTCTTGCTGTAACAGCACCACCAATTTCAACAAAGCTTCCCATCATCAATACGTCTGTGTGGCAATTCGTCTCATATTCTAGCCCTCCATAGTTATAAAATATTTAAAATAAACCAAAATTTCTGCCTATTTGTATATACTAGCGTTCCCCAAATTTCAATTCTAAATTTGCGGAAGCTGACAATTTTTTCACATAGAAAATTTGTTTTAGAAGACATACAAATTCTTGGTGGCCATACTAACTATGGAAAAAATAATTTTTTAAAATGCTAATGCACCTGCTCAGGAACACCCTGCTTTCCGCTGACCATCTCGATAAGAAGTTTTTAGCTCCGCAGCGTATCCATCCAACAATACAAATTTAAAAAAAGATAGAAAAAGCCGGATGGTTATTGAGTAAGATATTCGATTTTCACCCACCTATGAACAAGCTCATGGGCTTAGACCTTTTGCCCCTGGCATCTCGTAAATATTAGATAGTAGATATTGTATTTACTATTTGACAAATCATTTATCTTAGTCGATAACCTTCCGGCTTTCTACTTCTTATTGAAATTTCGTATTGTTGAGAGAAAATGTCCCGGTGCAAGGAACGCTTTCTGATTTGAAAAGCCTAATATCCGCACTTGCTGTTGCGTGAGCAGTGCATTGACAGGGAGCGTTCCGAAGACACTTTGCCCAACTTGTTAAGGAACGTAAACAGGAGTGCCACTGCACGACTGTTTCCACGTTTCTGTTACAAGTTGTCAACGGGCTGAGGTAAAGGGCCCTGCACTGCGATGCAGCAACAAGTGCGGATATGGACGCTCTTCTGTCAAAAACTCCTTGCTGCCTGTATATTTTCTCTTCAACAACTACAAATTTATTAATGTCTGTTCCGATACTGAACCGGTGTGATATTATACATCTTCTTAAAGATTCGGTTAAAATGTTCTACATTCTGATATCCGACAGATTCTGCGATGCTTTCTACAGTAGCACTGCTGCTCTTGAGCATTGCACGTGCCTTTTCATTCTGACCTGCTTAAGAATATCCCCGAAAGTCAGTCCGGATTTTCTCTTTAATATATTTAGAGAGATACGGTTTGGAAAGGAAAAACTTTTCTGAAAGGTCATCCAAAGTCACATCTTTATAATTTGCGTAGATGTAGTTGGTGATTTCTAAAAAGTCTTTCATCTTTGCAGGACTGGGATTCGGCAATTTCCGGCAATTTATTTACAGCGACTACCAGAGCCTGGATGGATGCTTTAATAATGTCGGCATCAATTCCGACTCCCCAGTATTTCTTTTTATTACAGATAACACCAACGTAAGCAACTGCACGGGAAGAAGATCCTTTTGTAAGAGAATGTTCTTCATAAAAAGCAAGTTCGTAACTGATGCCAAAGTAATGCTTGATCGCATTGCTTACTGCATCCAGGCGTCCGTTTCCAACACCTGTGATCTTGTGGTTATTGTCATTCTGATGGATCGTTGCCTCTGCTACGATACCATCTTCCTGCTTAAAGTGGCATTCGTCCACACTGAAGATTGGTTTTGCACTGATATAATGATCCTCAAAAATACGATATACAACATCCGGTGTCAGTTCCTGATGAGCCTTGTCAGAAACATCTTTTACCATGTATCCGACTTCTTCTCTCATCTTCTCCGGCAGGCTGATACCGAAGCTCTGCTTCAGAATATAGTTTACGCCACCTTTTTCCTGACTGGCTGTTGATACGGATAACATCCGAATCATATCTTCTTCCAACATCCTGTGGGTCAATCGGAAGATATGGAACTGTCCATGTCTTGCAGTCATGTTCTTCTCTCCATGCCATGCCCTTTGCAATCGCATCCTGATGGGAACCGGAAAACGCGGTAAATACAAGGTCACCTGCATATGGCTGACGAGGAGAAACTTTCATTCTTGTAACACGCTCATATACTTCGCAGATCTCACTCATATTGGAAAAATCAAGATTTGGATTTACTCCCTGTGAGAACATGTTCATGGCAAGAGTAATGATATCTACGTTTCCGGTTCTCTCACCGTTTCCAAACAATGTTCCCTCAATCTTATCTGCTCCGGCAAGGATTCCAAGTTCTGCATCTGATACGCCTGATCCTCTGTCATTATGTGGATGAAGGGGAAAGGATTACGTTTTCGCGGTGTAATAAATGTTTGTTGAAATACTCTACCTGACTGGCAAATACATGCGGCATTGCATTTTCTACCGTTGTAGGAAGATTGATGATCGCTTTGTTGTCAGCAGTTGGCTGCCATACATCAAGGACAGCGTTGCAGACATCCAATGCATAGTCAACTTCTGTTCCCTGGAAACTTTCCGGACTGTACTGGAAAGTGAAGTTTCCTTCTGTTTCCTCGGCAAGCTTCTTTAATAATGTAGCTCCATCAATGGCAATCTGCTTAATCTGCTCTTTATCTTTGCGGAATACCTGTTCACGCTGTGCTACAGAAGTTGAATTGTATACATGGATGATCGCATGTGGAGCACCCTTTACAGCTTCAAAAGTTTTTTTGATGATATGTTCTCTTGCCTGAGTCAGAACCTGAATCGTAACGTCATCAGGAATCATATTCTGCTCGATCAATGTTCTAAGAAACTGATACTCTGTCTCAGATGCTGCAGGAAATCCTACCTCGATCATTTTAAATCCAACATCTACGAGGAGCTGGAAAAACTCCAGTTTCTCATCCAGGCTCATTGGTTCGATCAGTGCCTGGTTTCCATCCCGCAGATCCACACTGCACCAGATCGGTGCTTTATCAATAGAATCTTTTTTACCCAGTCATAACATGGCTCTGGCGGCATAAAATAAGTCTTTTCGTATTTTTTTCCAGTTTTCCATAGTTGTACACTCCTTATATTTCATCAATTTAGTTGCTCTTTTTTTTGTCTTCACCTATAGTATCATAGCTTTCAGATATATTCCAGTGATGAATTTAATCAGTTTTATTGATATATTTTAATATAGCATAATCAAAACAGGTTTTCAAAGTACGTTTTGCAATGGTTTTCGTTGCGACAAGAGGAAATTCGGATTACTTCATCTCCAAGATAACACTTCATAATCCCAAGACGGGTATTCTCCTGACAGGTGCATGGGCCTTATCTGTCAGATAGTATCGAATCGAAATATCCTCTTTTTGGTTCATTAAAAGGCGGAATGGTTCTGTATTTGCACGAACTTCCAGCCGGACAGGATCAGAAGAGGGATAGTTCATTTTATTTTCAATGCCGTTCTGTACCAGTACAAAGTGTGGGGCTGCTTTCACTTGAAAATCGCGATAAACATAATTTTCTAATCCGTAGGTCATTAATTTTTGTATCCATCCATTTATAATTTCTGTTATTAGGCCAGCCGCATGCCAGTAAAGCAACGATAAAAGTCCTGTCATCCCGCTGCAATGCCCCCACATAACAATATCCGGCATCCGCAGTAAAACCGGTCTTACCGGTAAGAGCACCCTCCATCATATTAAGAAACGCATTGTGGTTATTACAGGAATAAGAAAAATTCTTTTCGCAGTCCTGAAAAGTATACTGCATGGTGCGGGTGATTTTCAAAAGGCCCTCACGCTGGGGGCGAAACCATAATGCAGTAACGCAGGATCAGTGCAAGTTCCCGGGCTGTAGTATGATGATTGCTTTGAGAATCCTGTGCATCCAATCCATTGGGAGAAATGAAATATGTATTTTTACATCCTATTTCTTCGGCTTTCTGATTCATCCTTTGGGCAAAAGCTTCTACACTGCCATCAATTCCCTCCGCTATTGCAACGGCAGCGTCATTATGGGATTCCAGCATAAGGGAATAAAGAAGATCTTTTAAATAAAAAGACTGTCCTTCTGTCATTCCAAGATGGACTTTTGGCTGGGAGGCTGCTTGAGAACTGACAGTGATCTTCCGAGATGGATCAGATGCTTCGAGAGCAAGAATACACGTCATGATCTTCGTTGTACTCGCCATAGGACGTGGATCGGATCCATTTTTTTTCAAATAAAATACGTCCGCTGTCTCCGTCCATAAGGACGGCTGAACGGGCGTATAATTCTAAAGATTCACCGGCATCCGTATAGACAGTAAGATCATCGCTTACTGATTCCTTTGCAATCACCTGTAAAGATGGATTGAGAGTCATCAGGATCATTACTGATACGATCAGCCAGTAACAAATTTTTCTCCGATAAAATAATCTGACTTTTGCCACTGCTCCAACTCCGTTACAGAATTGTCTTGTCATTATTTTATGTATCCAGTCTGAAAATCAGACCTTATAAAAGAAGAAACTGCTTGCGTAACTAAAAATCAGATATCAAGTTTTAACTTGGCCTCGTCTTCTGCTTCTTCTTTAAAATGCTCAATCTGTTCAGGAGCAAGAGATGGAAGATCATCAAGAGACTGAACACTGAAACGACGAAGAAATTCCTCGGTTGTCCCAAATAAAATAGGTCTGCCCGGGGCATCCATCCGTCCGACTTCTTCCACTAGTCCATATTCCACCAGCTTATTGACAGCATGATCACATTTTACCCCTCGGATCTTTTCAATTTCCAGTTTGGTTACCGGCTGACGGTATGCAATGATCGAGAGCGTCTCCAGCATAACATCCGTGAGTACATACCTCTTAGGTTGTCTGGCAATGCGGATGAGATAATCATAGTATTCTTTTTTTGTACATAACTGGAATGAATGATCCAGCTCAATAATCCGGATACCGCGGTTCTGCTTTTTCATAAGCAGTCATCATATCAGAAATGATTCCACGGGTCGTAGGTTCATCCTGTTCAATCGCTGCTGCAATCTTACTCAGTTCCACTGATTCCCCCATTGTGAACAGAATCGCTTCGATCGCTGCCTGAAGCTTCTTTGTATTCATCTGCTTCTCCTATCCTTTCAATCATGATCTCTCCACAGGTATTTTCCTGCTCTACGTGAATCTCTCCCAGCTTCATCATTTCCAGGATTGCAAGAAAAGTAACAACGATATGCATCTTACTCTTCTGTTCCAAAAGAAGCTGCCTGAAACTGAACCTCTTATGCTGACGCATATATTCATGAACATAGACAAATTTATCTGAAAGAGAAACCTCTTCTTTTTCAATCTTTCCGAATTTTTACTCCTGACCGGATCAATCTTTTCAGCCTGACGCTTCATGATCTCACGGAACACTTCTCCTAATTTAGCCATAGTGAGGTCTCCAAGAAGCTGATCCAGGTCTACAGGTTCTGCGTATTCAAGAATCTCTTCCGGAATATCCGGAGATTTATACATAACCTGACCCGAATCCAGTTCACGGTCTTTCAGTTCAAATGCCATATACTTGTACATCTTATATTGAAGGAGCTGTTCCACAAGCTCCTGACGCGGATCTTCTTCCTCTCCTTCTTCCGTCACTCTTTAGGAAGAAGCATCCGACATTTGATATCTAGAAGCATCGCTGCCATCACAAGAAATTCACTCATGACATTCAGATCTTCATGCTGCATCCCCTGATATATTCCATATACTGATTCGTGATCTCAACAATCGGAATATCATAAATATCAACTTTATTTTTCTCTATCAAATGAAGGAGCAGATCCAGTGGTCCTTCAAATACTTCTAACTTTACCGGTATACCCATTTTTTCCCTCTTGTCATTTCTGTGCTTAAAAGCATGATCTGAAGTACCTGCAGATTTTCCCAGTGCATATTTCCGTGAAAAATCCCAAAATACCATAACATGAATATTATAGGGAAAAAAGGAATTTTGACAACGGCTTTTTCACCTTTCATCATTCCGGCTATTCAAAAATTATTTCTTATTTTCCGATCTTTTCAGGCAGATGGACACGACTTCAGGCTGATTAAAAAGCCGGATATTGATTGTATGCGTTCCAAGTCCACGGCTGACAATGATGGTCTGTTCTCCTTCTTTCGTCATTTCACCAGAGTATTTTGGAAAAAGGAAGGCTTGTGGGGTGATTACTCCACCAATTCCGGGAAGTCGCATCACTCCACCGTGGAGATGACCGGATAAAATAAGATCAGCCCCCATCCTTTATAAGCATTCATATAAGCTGGATTATGGGCAAGTAAAATGCGGTAAACTGAATCTTCAGTAACCGAAACACTATCTTTATGGAGATATTCTGCAATATCAGAAGCCCGGATCGGAAGCTTTTTCAGCTTTTTATACGATGCGGATGGAAGTTCCACACCCGAAATTTCCAGGGAGAACCGTTCCTGCTTCAATCCGGCAGCTTCCATTTTCCAAAAAAAAGAACACCCCTGTCTTTCAACTGTTGCCGGTAGTCGGCATAGGAAGCTTGATAGATCTCAGGGTTTTCCCTCATACGCTGCTCGTGGTTTCCTGTCGCGTAAAGCACCGGAGCAATTTGGGGTAACTGACTGGTAAAATCAAGTGCAATATCATAGGAGGCATCTTCCTTGCCGACGAGCATATCTCCACCGATTAAAATCAGGTCCGGCTTTTCATTGCGGATAGCCTGTAGCAGAGGTTCATTTTCTCACCATAAACCCGATTATGAAGATCACTTAGAAAAATCAGATTCAGATCCCTGCTGAATCCTTTAAATTTTGTGATTCAATCGTGTAGTGAGTTACCCGGAAATGATGGAGTTCCCGATAAATCTCCAATCCAAGCAGTCCCCCTGCGATCAGAATAAAAAGAAAAATAATCATTGGTATATTCATAAATGTCTCACTCTCCTGTCTCTGCATCCCGGCAGCAGATAAAATGATTATAAATCACATTCCCTTTCGAGGACAAGAAAAATATAAAGATTCTCTGGCAGAGTTTCCCGGAAAATATGATAAGTATTCTTTATAGTGCAATCCAGTAAAGAGCTTTTTTCTCAGATAATCAAAGAATCCTGCTTTCTTAACGGTTTCTTCAGCCAGAAGATTCACACTGCCGATTTCTTTTTTCGTCTAAATAGTAAATCCGTTGACCGACAGTGTCCCCTTTTTTAACCGGAGCATTTACTTTATCAGGAATCTGAAGCCTTGAAGTAACAGCATTCAGATTTGCTCCTGTTGTATCCAGATAAGTAAATTTCTTTTCATATTCAAGTGAGATGGATTCCTGTATACCACCGGTGACAGAGATTGGATCCAAAGAAGGCATATTTTCATCCGTATACATCTGACATTTTCCGAACCCATAATTTAATAAGGTAACAGCATCCTTGAACCTGGCTTTGGAGTCTTCAGCCCCCATAATAACTGCGATCAGACTGACACCATTTTTTTCAGCAGTTGCTGAAACACAGAACTTTGCCTTGCCGGTAGAGCCGGTTTTTAATCCGGTTGCATATTCATACTGACGGATCAGTTTATTGGTATTAGTTAATCCAAATTCAGACGAACCTTTTGAGGTTGTATGAGTGATATTTTCCATCCAGATCGTACAATAATTATGAATTTCCGGATATTTCAGGAGAAGTTCACGGGACATCAATGCAATATCACGGGCACTTGTTTCGTGACCTTCTGCATCCAGTCCGTTACAATTCACAAAATGAGTGTGTTTCATGCCGAGACCTTCTGCACGAAGATTCATCTGACGGACAAATTCCTCTTCATTTCCTGAAATATATTCAGCCATAGCAACACAGGCATCATTTGCACTGGCAATAGAAATACATTTGAGTAAAGTTTCTACGGTCTGCTTTTCTCCCGTTTCCAGGAAGACCTGAGAGCCGCCCATAGAAGAGGCATATTCAGAAGTTGTAACTTTATCCTCCAACTGAATTTTCCCTTCTGCAAGTGCATCAAAAATTAAAAGCATTGTCATGACTTTCGTGACACTTGCCGGTGGTCGTGCAGTATCCGCATCTTTTTCGTATAATACTGTACCCGTTGTCATTTCCATTAAAATTGCAGAAGGAGCAGTCACTTCTACTGCCGTATCCGAAGTTTGTTCTGTTCCTGGAGTGGTTGCTGTTTCTTCAGCCGGGACATTTGGAACCATTGAAAATTGCAGTGTCTGTATGCAGATCAGCATGACTGCCAACAGCTTCTTGATCGTTTTCATAAAGGATTTCCCCAGAATCTCGTATGTTACTAATATAGTAGGGAGAATTTCAAAATATGCAGACAGAGTTTCATTGACTTTTGAAAATGACTAGCGTATATTAATCATGGGAAATAAATGGTTAATAAATGGTTATAAGAAGGAGGCCCTTCATGAAGTCTCGCACTTATTATGAAATATTAGGTGTGTCCAGAGATGCGTCAATCGAGGAAATCACAATTGCAAAAATGCATTGGCAAAAGTGTATCATCCAGATGCAAATGCACATAAAGATATAGATACAACCGCTTTTATGCAGGAAATACTTGAAGCATATCAGACATTATCTGATCCCGAAAAAAGAAAAGGTTATGATGCACAGTTTTTGGGAATTCAGAACCAGTGGAACGGGTATTTAAGACATTCAAGCTTGAGCCGGAGGAAAAGACAGCGGAGTCTGTTTCTTTTGTTACCTACTGGAATGCATATAGCAGTCTGAATGAAATACTTGAAAAAGTTTACAACTGATGAACCGCGAGGAAAAGAAAAAAAAGTATGCCGAAGCGATTGCTCGGAAAGCTTGGACGGGCTGAACATGAAAATACATACCGCAATCGTGAGATCGCAAAAATGGCCAGGGAGGCAGTCCAATATATCACTTTACTGAAAATGGCAGAAATCCTGATGGAATTTTGGAATGACGGGCAAGAATGAACTGGGTACTGGTTCGGTGGGGACAGAGACCCGGAAATGATTACATTGCCTTATTCAACCGTTACCGGGTTCAGGTTGAGCAGATGAAATCTGCATCAAAAAAAAGAAACTGCACAGTAAAAACCGGCAGTTTCATCACGATTTAAAAAATTACTTTCTATGCACTGGAAGGCTGATTGAAAATCAGGAACGAAAAGTAAAAAGTACAGGAGTATAAGCCTGAAACTTTACTTAAATGCTTACAGATGCAAGAGACATTCATCCAGGAGGGCTTCACAGCCCTCTTTTACGTCCCGGTAAGTTGCATCAAAATTACCGGTATACCATGGATCTGCAATATCTTCACCTTTTCGGGAAGTATAATCTAATAATTTGGATATTTTTTTATCCGGATCTCCCCTGAGCATACGATGAAGATTGCGTATGTTGGCAGAATCCATACCAATGATATAATCAAAATTGGTATAGTCGGACCAGGTAATCTGTCTCGCCTGATGAGGAACTACCGGAATGCCCATTTCTCTTAATTTATTGACAGTTCCTCTGTGAGGGGGATTGCCGATTTCTTCTCTGCTTGTTGCACAACTGTCAATGACAAACTGGTCTGCAAGACCATGGGTGTTCACCAGATGGGTGAAAAAACTTTGGGCAAGAGTTGACCGGCAGATAAAGAGTACTTTTATCATTGTTGCATAACCTCGCATTTCTTAGTTTTTCTTGGTTTTTCGGGCTTTGTAAGCCTTTGTAAATTTTTGCTTTCTGGCATAACCTGGTTTATTTTCGCATAATATCGTCCGCAAAAGGTGTAAAATAAGGTGTATATTTTTCTATTTTACACCTTGCTGTTATCAGTTAAAAATCGTAATTACACAATCCGAAGTCTGGCGATTTCTTCTCTGGCATCCTCAAGATTTACATGCGTATATGTATTCAGCGTTACGCTGATATCTGAGTGGCCCATCAAATATTGCAATGCTTTTGGATTCATTCCGGATTTTGCCATATTTGTGCAATAGGTGTGCTGACATACATGTGGTGTGATAACATTCATCTGCACTTTGTAAGTATTATTATATTTCTGAATGATGTGTTGAAAGTAATGCTCCCAGTGCAGAGAATAACAAATACTTCCGTTTTTATCAAAGTATAAAAATCCACTTTTCCCATCTACCATAGGTTCTGCTTTGGGTGGGTTTCGTTTTTCTATTATTTTCCGAAAGCATTCCTCTACATCTGCAGTCATAGGTATCTTTCTCGTTCCGCTGGTTGTTTTAGTCTCTTGAATATAATATCCGATTTTTGATTTTTTCTGCAATTGATGATCGATGTTGATCGTATGCTCCTTAAAATCAATATCAGAAATCGTTAAACCACAAAATTCCGAAATGCGAAGGCCTGTTTTAAATAATATGTAAATCCCTTCATAATACCTGCAAAAATGAGGATCCTCCTTCACAAACCGTAGGAACTTTCGTTCCTCAGCCCTGCTGATTGCTTCTCTTGTCACACTGTCATTTACAACCACTTCCATCAGCTGAAACTGAAATGGATTTTTCCTGATCAGGTCATCATCCACCGCCAACTGAAATGCCGGGCGAAGAACTCCTCGGATCGAATGAATGGAACTATAGCTTTTCTTTTCTACCTGCTGAAGATGAATCAGCCAACATTTTCCATCCGAAATCCGAACCGTATCAATCCTTCTTTTTCCAAATGGATCTTTCTTCAATAAATTGCTAACTGTTCCGTATCCTGCAACTGTAGTAGGTCTGACACCGGTTTTTGTTGATGTATATTTTTCAACCAGTTCCAGTACCGTCATATTTCCGCCATTTGTTGCGATCTGCTCGAAAATGGTGCCTGGATTTTCTTCTCCATCTCCCGAAGCGACAAAGTACGGCGCTTTCCTTTCGGAGTTGCATCGTTATGGTCTAAGCGCCAGCTATATACGCAGCGCTCCTTTCCCATCTCATCGACATACTTAAATCGATATCTGCCATCAGATAACTGTATTTCTCCATTGTGTAATATACGTCCTCTATGATCTCTCCTTTTTTCACTCATAATATTTCGTCTCTCCTTCATTAAATGTCCATTTAACTTGGAAGACCGTCTCGGTTTATTCATTATACCACAAGACCTTCTCTTCGCTAAGATAAAATGAACATTATTTTCATTACTTTTTTCTATTCTGTTACTTAAACTGTACTGGCTGTATTCAGATAATCTTCAAACAATTTCCTTTTGAATCGAATATGAGAACCTACTTCCAAAATGAAATCCGCTCCCTCATTTTCACCTGCGATTTGTCTCAATCTCTTTTCTCCAATTCCGTAATATTCTGCTGCTTCGGATACATTTAAAGAATATTTCTCCCAAACAGGTATTGTTTTTTCTGTATGATTCATTCGCAGTCCTCCTCCCCTCTGTTTGTATTCAACAACGTTTTCGCTTTCTCCATTTTCATACTTGCAATCACTTCTCGTTTGCTTGTGCCTCCAACATACATTGGTGTACACATTTCTAAAATGCGGTCATAAATACGTCTTTTATCTAACATAGTCTCGTTTTTTATTTCATTCAGCGGAAGATTCGTTGTGATGATCAAAGGTCGTCCTGAACCATCCTGCGGTCTATGACACTGAAAATAATTCCTAATGCATATTCTGAATTTCGTGTTCCACTCCAAGATCATCAATAATCAAAAGCTGATACGAAGCCAATGCATTGATATATTCTGTTTTGTCTGCCAGCGGAAATATATCATCAATAATGGTATTGAAATTTGTCATCTTTACTGTTCTCGTTTAAGAAGATCATTGGCAATACACCCAGCAATATAACTTTTCCCAGTACCACAATCCCCAGAACAAACATATATGGTTTCTATTTTCCATCCAACCATAGATAGGGAAAAGTATGACTAGATTTTCATAAGGTATTATTTTCCATTGATAGGGAGCTGGCTTATGTCCAGTAATACCCGTAACTTAAGACTGTCATTCCATCAATGAAAATTTATGTTTTAGGCTGGTTGGGAGCAATTAAGCTATACCCGTATAACGCGCCAGGTAGTGTATTCATTGTTTTTTATAACCCTATCGGAAGGAGCATATAATGCATAACAAAAACTATATTTCCGTCGGCATTGATGTCGGTTCAGCTTTTAGCTTTATGACAATTCTTGCGCCAGACGAAACAGTGATCTTGAAACCTTTCAAGATTACTCACAATAATAAGGATTCTTTGGAACGAGCTGTTTCTGAAATTAAACAGAAGAGCTGTATTCCTTAGAAAGTCGCATCTTTCTAGAATCCACTGGGATTTATCATTTCCCGCTCTTCTGCTATCTTGTTGATTGTGGTTTTAACGCGTCCATAATCAATCCTATTATTACACATTCTACTAAGAATGGAAATATCAGAAAAGTAAAAAATGATAAAATCGATTCTAAAGGTATTGCCAAACTAGGATTATCAAAAGATATTCCTGTTTCCCAGTTCCCAGCAAAGCTGGTTCTTGAACTGCGTAGCCTTACCCGTAAGTATTACGATTTAACTGATGAGCGTTCTGCTCATATCAATAAACTTAAAGGAGACCTGCATACCGTGTTTCCTCAGTATCTTGACGTTTTCTGTGATGTTACCGGCAAGACCTCAACAATGATTCTTCGCCAGTACGGTACTCCAGACAAGATACTTCGTGGTCATAAGAAGACCATGATTGAAAAAATATCAAAAGCTTCACGAAAAGGTCTTGCCAAAGCTTCTGAAAGATATGAGAAACTCTGTGCTGCAGCTAATGCTGCAAAGACATTTGGATGTCAAATAGACAGTATCTACTTCAATATCTTTTTAACTTTGGAACCTTGTTGAAAAGCTTGATTCTGCTTTGGATTCCATACTGAATCGTATTAGGCAGCTGATTACATTCAATAAAAACGAGAAGTTTATTCAGCAGATTAAACTTTTAAATACAAACCCAGGTGTTGGCTTTCTGACTGCTGTAACAATCATGTGCGAAATAGGTGATTTCTCAGCATTCCGTAATCCAAAACAACTTTTTGCTTACTTCGGATTAGATCCTGAAGTAAATGAATCTGGAAAATTCGTTGGCACTCAGTTACATATGAGCAAACGTGGCTCCAGAATCGCGCGCCGTGCTATCTTTGCCGTAGCACTCGCCTCCATTCGTACAAAACGTAATGGAGAGGGCATCAATCCATACCTCCGTAAGTATTACGAATTAAAGTCTGGACAAAAGCCTAAGATGGTTGCAATCGGTGCTGTAATGCATAAAGTCTGCAACATCGTATTTGCTGTTCTTCGTGATGAAAAGGCATTTGAGCTTCGGTCACCAGAAGAACACTGTAAGCAGTATCAAAGACCTGCTTTAGCAGCTGCATAAAGATGCAGCTATATAAAACCATAGGTTTCAAAACATAAAAAGAAAAATATCTTCTTGACGAAAATCCAAAGTGATTTACGTTTGTTAAATTTTTTACTCTTTTTTAGGTTTCAAAAAACATAAAAGAAAAATATCTATTTTTTGTCTTTTAGGTATTATACATTTATTGATGCATCCGTCTTTGTAGTAGAAATTTCCGCATGTACTTCTCCACCAGGGTGTTCCTACTCCTCCTGCCACAGTTACTCCATAATAATGTTTATCTGAGCTATTAGGATCACCCGTAACTACAAAATCTCCACTAGCATAAACCGGTACACCCATTACTGGTGCTGCTAAAGCACCACCAACATTACTTCCTTCATTCTCCAACTCAAATATATCTGGAGCATTAGTAACTGTTGTATATCCAGCTGCAGATATACTAGGTGCTGCAGAAGCTGTGACTCCCCCCAGCGAAGCTATGTTGTATTCCAACATTTCCCTTGGCATCAAAAAAAGATAGCCCTATTGAGAAATCATAAGTCCAAACACCTAATGTACCCGATATATTAATTCCTCTAGTAACTGTCAGATTTACATTATCTTTAGTCCCAGTAATCAGGGTATTTATTCTTTTATTGGTGCTACACATAATCCGATTAATATTTGCTCTAATTTCATTTGATCGTATTGTTGCAAAATTATAAAACGAACTATATTGTTTATTCTTGCTTTTACTATGTCCCCGACTAATTTTACTCCTTTAGACATTTTTGTTCTGTTATAAGAAGCATTAGTATAAAAAGTATTATTCTTATAAGCATTTGAATTAGTACTAACATTTCTTGTTGATCTACTTATTGTACTTCTCGAAGATCGGCTCGTATGACTAATTGCATTTTTTACTGTCTTAACAACATTTTTTACAGTTTTTATAGCTGTTTTTGCTGCTTTTACAACCGTTTTTACAACCTTTTTTTTGCCACCTTCTTAGCTGTACTCTTAATCCTGCTCCATAATGAATGTCCTGTCGGATCACTGTAATTCAGCGGATTATTGGTCGTATAATCGTAGCGGTTTCTGGTCAATGGATTTTCTGTCGTTCCAAGGTCACTATCTTCAGTTGTAAAGGTTGTTCTCTGCGTTATAGTATCTTGCCCGCAGATACTGAAGTCCTGTTTTTACATTTGTGGACTCCCCATTGTAACCGTAGTAATTGACACCGTCTGCTGTTCCTGATGTAAGGTTACCGTATGAATCATACTGATAACTGTTCGTCAGATTAGCTGTTTCGGTCAGGATTCCGGTCACGCTGTTTCTTCCGTCATATAAATAATAACTGCTTTCTTCCGATTTATCAACGCTTACCCGTTCTCCGATTCCACTTTCTCCATAAGTATAAGCCTGACGTACTTTCTCGTCTGCTCCATACTCTGCAAGGACTTCTGTATTCTCGCGATTGATATCGTTGATATACTCTGTCAATGTGTAACCTTTGGCATTTGAACCGCCTTTTTCCACCCTGTTTTACTACTGCCAGACGATTCTCTGCTGTGTATTCATAAGTAACCGGATCTGCACTGTTTGTCTTATCACATTCCTGGATCAGATTGCCATCTTTATCATAGCTGTAGGTTGTTCCCGGATCGCCCCAGATCTTTGCATTGGTGCGTTT
>VOFI01004159.1_pt1 | contig 45795 bp, 44 predicted proteins | sample 5384131 | NCBI WGS metagenome assembly VOFI01 (sample SAMN12384728, study PRJNA508395) | human gut metagenome | isolation source: healthy gut H | host: Homo sapiens
CTGTTCATGAAAAACATCAAGGCCTCCCTTCACGACATTTTCTCCACGGATTTTGAAGTGAAGATTCTGGACGACCTGGATTACGCAGAGCTCAAGGATAACCGCCCGCACCGCCAGAGCGAGCGGTTCACTTCCGCGGAGTTCACATTCGAGACCTTCGTGGTGGGCCCTTCCAACAAGCTGGCTTATGCCGCCTCCGTCTCCGTGGCGGAGCATCCTGCTCAGAACTACAACCCCCTGCTGATCTACGGGGACTCCGGCCTGGGCAAGACCCATCTGATCTATGCCATCGCCAACGTCATCCGCCGGAACGATCCCCGGTCCAAGATCGCTTACGTCAAGGGCGACGACCTGACCAACGAGCTGGTGGATGCTATCCGGGAGGGTAAGACTGCGGAGATGCGGGAGAAGTACCGCCAGGCGGACCTGCTGCTGGTGGACGACGTGCAGTTCATCGCCGGCAAAGAAGCAGACGCAGGAGGAGTTCTTCCATACCTTCAACACCCTGTACGAGTCCGGCCGGCAGATCGTCCTGACCTCTGACCGTCCACCCTCTGAGATGACCCAGCTGGAGGACCGCCTCCGCACCCGATTTGAGTGGGGACTGCTGGTGGACGTAGCGCCGCCGGATTTTGAGACGCGTCTTGCCATCGTGAAAAACAAGGCCGCCCTGCTGGGCATGGAGCTGCCGGACAAAATCTCCGCCTACATCGCCGAAAACGTCACCGCCAACGTCCGCCAGCTGGAGGGCACCATCAACAAGATCCTGGCCTACAAGGATCTGCTGGGCAACGACACGGACGAAGAAACCGTCACCCGGGCCATCCAGGACATGCTGCGCCGCAGCAACGAGTATGTCCCCACGCCGGAGGCCATCCTTGAGTATATCTCCAAATATTACAGTCTGGACGAGTCCGTGATCCGGGGCCAACAGCGGGTGCGGGACGCGGTCTCCGCCCGGCAGATCGAAAAGAAGATGAAGAAGGACGCTGCGTTTGCCGAAATGGTGAAGGAGATCAAGACGAATATCAACTCCAAGCGGTGACCAGATTTCTCCACATCTTCCGTGGAAAAGAAAAACTTCCCTGTGGAAAATGGTCTTTCAAAAAAGTCCGTGGAAAAATCCCCGGATCCTTCCACATCCCCTGTGGAGCCTCAAAATCCGACAGCGCAAGCCTTTCCCCGCCTTTTCCACAGCTTTTTTCCCTACGGCTGCTTTTTCTAAAAAATACATTTCTTTCTTTTTCAAAAGAGCGATTCCGACCCATATCTTCAAACCCCGACTAGAGAGGAAGTGCATGCATGAAATTCTCCTGTGAAAAGGCCCTTCTGCAAAGCGCCATCGCCGTCACCAGCCGCGCCGTGGCCCAGAAGAGCTCCATTCCCGCGCTGGAAGGGCTGCTGCTCCACGCGGACAGCCGGCTGACCATTTCCGGCTACAACCTGCAGACCGGCATCCGTACGAAGGTCTCCGCCGATGTAACGGAACCTGGCGAGATTGTTTTAAACGCCCGCCTCTTCGGCGACATCATTCGCCGGATGCCCGACGATGTGGTGGTTTTCACCGCGGATGACAAACAGCTGGTCCATCTCTCCTGCGGCGATGCGGACTTTGATATCCTGGGCCTCTCCGCGGCGGATTACCCGGAGCTGCCCATGGTGGAGGATGATTTTTCCGTCTCCATCCAACAGAAGCTGCTGCGTGCCATGATCGAGGAGACGGCCTTCGCTGTCTCCACCAATGAGAGCCGCCCCATCCATACTGGTGCCCTGTTCGAGATCACGGACCAGGGCCTGACTATGGTGGCGGTGGACGGATTCCGTCTGGCCATCCGGCGGGAGCCGCTGGAAAAGATCGACGGCGGCGCCTTTTCCTTTGTGGCGCCGGGCAGCGCCCTGGGCGAGGTGAAAAATATCTGTTCCGACGTGGAGGATCTGGCTGCCGTGACCCTGGGCAAAAGTCATATTCTATTTGAGGTAGGAGACACGGAGTTGATCTGCCGCCGGTTGGAGGGAGAGTTCCTGGATTATAAGAATGCCATCCCACGGAAGAATCCCATCTCCGTCATCGCGGACACCAAGGCCCTGATCGAGAGCATTGACCGCGTCAGTGTGGTGATCTCCGAAAAGCAGAAGAGTCCGGTCCGGTGCCTGTTTGACCACGACAAGGTGCTGCTCTCCGCCAAGACCGGAAACGGCGAGGCCAAGGATATCTGCCGCTTGTCCGGTGACGGCGGCGGGCTGGAGATCGGGTTCAACAACCGCTATCTGATGGAGGCTCTCCGGTACGCGCCGGCGGACACGGTGAAGATCGAGCTGAATACCGGCGTCTCCCCCGCCATCATCGTCCCCACGGAGGGGGAGGAAAACTTCCTCTATATGGTCCTGCCGGTGCGGCTGAAGAGCGCGGAGTGAGCAGATGGAGACGATCACGATTCACACGGAGTTCATCAAGCTCCAGGACCTGCTGAAATTCGCCAATCTGGTGTCCTCCGGCGGCGAGGCAAAGGAGCGGATCCAGGGCGGCGAGGTCACCGTCAACGGCGAGATCTGCACCATGCGGGGCAAAAAGATCCGCCCCGGAGACGATGTGGCCTTCCAGGGCGCCCATTACACGGTGGCCTATGCGGATTCTTGAGCTGGAGCTGCAGCATTTCCGCAACTACTCCGGCCAGCGGGTATCCTTTGACCCGGACTGCAATGTGATCATCCGGTGCTGCTGCTGGACGATGCTCGGAGCTGGACTTTGGCGGCAGGAGTTTGTACTGGAACCGCATCCGCGGGGGGCAGGTATTCATCACCTGCTGCGAGGACGACCGGCTGCCGCAGCTGTTGGGAGGAAGGATCTTCCATGTCAAAAATGGCACTGTGCGGTGATGAATACCGCGACGGAGCGCAACGAACGGAGCTGCGCGCGTCAGCGCGTTTTGAAATGCCGCGCCGCTCCGCGGCGCATCACCTGCTGTGAAGATGACCAGTTGCCGCAGTTGTTAGGGGAAAAATCTTCCATATTAAAGAAAGGTAAAAAGCCTGATCAGTGTGACGGCATGGGTGGTCGCGCTGGGGATGTTCATTGCGTATCTCTTCCTGGAAAGACAGTGGATGCTGTTCACGATAGACTTTGCCATTCTGCTCAGCTGCCTGCTTGGGATCTCAGATCCGGAGGAGGACAGAAAGAGCAAGAATGTATATTGGATCTTTTCTCATTACCCGTGTGATGGATGTTGCGATACGGCTGATGTAAGGACGGGCTTTGTGCGCATTGACGTTGCTTTTGGAACGGAGGAATACCGTGTATTTGCATTTGGGACAAAATGAAATCGTACCGGACCATCGGATCATCGGTATTTTTTGATCTGGATAAATGCAGCTATGAAAAGCGCACCCGGGAGTACCTGACACGGGCGGAAAAAGGATGGCGTGGTGCTGGATGTGTCCGGCGACCTGCCGAAGTCCTTTGTGGTGTGCGACCACCCCTATCACCCGCAGATCGTGTATCTGAGCCAGTTGAATACCTCCACCCTGAAAAACCGGGCGGAGAGCGAAAAGCTGGTACTGTGAGACAAATGGGGCGGGCCGGGAACGGCTTGCCGTTGAATAGAAGTAAGAATTTTTTTCGGGGCAAGAAGAACCGAGCCGGAAATGGCTCCGGCTTGATTCTTCTGGTTCCGCGATGAAAGGAGAACCTACATGGCAGAAAACGAGATCCTGCAATCCACGGCGGTGGATGCCGCCAATGATTACGACGCATCGGAAATTCAGGTGCTGGAAGGCCTGGAAGCCGTCCGGAAGCGGCCCGGCATGTATATCGGCTCCACGTCCACCTCCGGCCTGCACCATCTGGTCTATGAGATCGTGGACAACGCCATCGACGAGGCACTGGCCGGCTACTGCTCGGAAATTTCCGTGACCATCAACGAAGGCAACACTATCACCGTGGTGGACAATGGCCGTGGCATCCCCGTGGACATCCAGGCCCAGACCGGCAAGCCCGCCCTGGAGGTAGTGTACACCGTCCTCCACGCCGGCGGCAAGTTCGGCGGCGGCGGCTGGGCAAAGGTGTCCGGCGGTCTGCACGGCGTGGGCGCATCCGTGGTGAACGCATTGTCTGAGTGGCTGGTGGTCCAGGTCCATCGTGACGGCAAGATCCACGAGATGAAGTTCGCCCGGGGCCATGTGACGGAGCCGATGACGATCGTGGGCACCACGGATCACACCGGGACCACCGTGACCTTCAAGCCGGACCCGGAGATGTTTGAGGAAACGGTTTACAGCTATGACATCCTCCATACCCGGATGCGGGAGGAGGCATTTCTGAATGCCGGCCTGCGGATCACCATTGCCGACGAGCGTTTGGCCTCCGCCGAGAAGCCGGAGGAGGAGCGCCGCCATTCCATGTGCTACGAGGGCGGTATCCGGGAGTTCGTCACCTATCTGAACCGCACGAAAACACCGCTGCACGAGCAGGTGATCTACGTCAGCGGGCAGAAGGGCGATTCCATGGCGGAGATCGCCATGCAGTATAACGATGGCTACAACGAGACCACCCTCTCCTTCGCCAACAACGTCCATATCCCCCGGAGGGCGGTATGCACGAGGAGGGCTTCCGCCGGGCGCTGACCACCGTGCTGAATAACTACGGCCGGAAAATCAAGATGCTGAAGGACGATGAAAAAGTCTCCGGCGAGGACTGCCGGGAGGGCCTTACCTGCGTCATTTCCGTGAAGCTGACGGACGCACAGTTTGAGGGCCAGACCAAGGCCAAGCTGGGCAACAGCGATATCCGGACGTTGGTGAACACGATTGTCTCGGAAAAGCTGGAGACCTTCCTGGAGGAAAATCCCCAGGTGGGGCGGATGATTCTGGACAAGGCCCTCACAGCCAACCGGGCCAGAGAGGCAGCCAAGAAGGCCAGAGAGTCCATCCGCCGCAAGACGGCGCTGGGCGGCGCGGCCATGCCGGATAAGCTGCGGACTGGCACGAAAACAACCCGGAGCTCACCGAGCTTTATATCGTCGAGGGTGACTCCGCAGGCGGCTCCGCCACCCAGGGCCGTGATTCCCGGTTTCAGGCGATCCTCCCACTATGGGGCAAGATGCTGAACGTGGAAAAGGCCCGGGCGGACAAGGTGTATGGCAACGATAAGCTCCAGCCGGTGATCACGGCGCTGGGCGCGGGTATCGGTGACGAATTTGACGACGCCAAGCTGCGCTATCATAAAATCATCATCATGGCGGATGCCGATGTGGACGGCGCCCATATCCGGACGCTGCTGCTGACCTTCTTCTTCCGCTTCATGCGGCCTCTGATCGAGCAGGGCTATGTATATTCCGCTGTGCCGCCGCTTTACAAGCTGACCCGCGGCAAGACCACGCGGGTGGCCTTCTCCGACGAGGAGCGGGACGCGGTGTCCGCTGAGCTGCGTGGCGGCAATCCCAACACGAAGATCGACATTTCCCGGTTCAAGGGCTTGGGCGAGATGAACCCCCATGAGCTGTGGGAGACCACCATGGACCCGGAGAAGCGGACCCTGCGGCGGATCACTTTGGATGACGCCGTACAGGCGGACGAGACCTTCACGATTTTGATGGGCGAGAAGGTGGAACCCCGGAAGGAGTTCATTGAGAAGCGGGCCCAGTATGCGGTCAATCTGGATTATTGATCCCTCAAGGAGGAGAAAAAATGAGTAAAAAACCCCAATATGACCCCGAGGAGATCCGGTATCCGGAACAAAGAATCGTGGAATCTCCTCTGGTGCCGGAGATGGAGCAATCCTATATCGAATATGCCATGAGCGTTATCGTGGGCCGCGCCCTGCCGGATGTGCGGGACGGCCTGAAGCCGGTGCACCGGCGCATTTTGTACGCCATGTACGAGGACAATCTAACCTCTGACAAGCCTTTTAAGAAGTCTGCTACCTGCGTGGGCGACGTGCTGGGCCGGTATCACCCCCACGGCGACGCCTCCGTGTATGACGCGCTGGTACGTCTGGCACAGGACTTCTCCATGCGCTATATGCTGGTGGACGGCCACGGCAACTTCGGTTCCGTGGATGGCGACCCACCGGCGGCCTACCGATATACGGAGGCCCGTCTGAGCAAGATCTCCGACGAGATGCTCCGGGATATTGAAAAGGACACCGTAGACTGGGACCCCAACTTTGACGAGAGCCGGAAGGAGCCCCGGGTCCTCCCTGCCCGGTTCCCCAACCTGCTGGTAAACGGCTCCAGCGGTATCGCCGTTGGCATGGCCACCAACATCCCGCCCCACAACCTGCGGGAGGTCATTGGCGCCTGCATCTGTGTGCTGGACGATCCCAATGCCTCTCTGGCTGACCTGATGGAGCACATCAAAGGACCGGACTTCCCCACCAAGGGCATCATCATGGGCCGGTCCGGCATCCGGGCGGCTTACGCCACCGGCCGGGGCCGCATCGTGGTCCGGGCGCGGCATGAGTTTGAGGAATTCGGTCATGACCGTACCCGCATCGTCATCACGGAGCTGCCCTATCAGGTAAATAAGCGGACGCTCATCAAGAGTCTGGCGGATCAGGTGGAGGATAAGCGGCTGGAGGGCATTTCCGACATCCGGGACGAGTCCGACCGGAACGGTATGCGGATGGTCATTGAGCTGAAGCGGGACGCCAATCCTCAGGTGGTCCTAAACCGCCTGTTCAGCCAGTCTCAGTTACAGACCACATTTTCCATCAATATGCTGGCTCTGGTGGATAACCAGCACCAACCCAAGATCCTGTCCCTGCGGCACATCATTGACGAATACCTGGCGTTCCAGGAGGAGATCATCGTCCGCCGGACCCGCTACGATCTGAAAAAGGCTCAGGAGCGGGCCCATCTGCTGGAGGGTCTGCTGATCGCACAGGACAACATCGATGAGGTCATCAAGATCATCCGCAGCGCTTATGACGATGCCAAGCAGAAGCTCATGGAGCGCTTCGGTCTGGATGAGATTCAGGCACAGGCTATTCTGGATATGCGCCTGAAGGCGCTGCAAGGTCTGGACCGGGAGAAACTGGAGGGCGAGTACAAGGAGTTGGAGGAGCGAATCGCTTACTTCAACCGGGTGCTGTCCGACGAAAGTCTGGTGCGTCAGATCCTGAAGGAGGAACTGACCGCCATTGCCGAGAAGTTCGGCGATGACCGCAAGACCGAGATCCAGGACGTGGAGGACGAGATCGACATTGAGGACCTCATTGAGGAGGAGCAGTGCGTCTTTACTCTGACGGAGGCGGGCTACATCAAGCGGACCCCCGTCAGCGAGTATACCGCTCAGTCCAAGGGCGGCATGGGTAAAAAGGGCATCACCACCCGGGAAGAGGATACGGTGGTGGATGTGTTTACCGCTTCTACCCACGATCATATCCTGTTCTTTACCGATACCGGCAAGGTCTACCGGAAGAAGGGTTATCAGATCCCCGAATCCGGCAAGACCGCCAAGGGAACAAACCTCATCAACATTTTGCAGATCGAGCAGGGTGAGCGGGTGCAGGCCATGCTTCACTACCGGGAGACCGGCGAGGAGCAGCTCTATTTGATGATGGTGACACGGAACGGTACGGTGAAGCGTCTGCCGGTGGAGGCTCTGAAGAACCTCCGCAATAACGGCATCCGGGCGTTGACTATGGACGAGGGCGACCAGCTGGTATCTGTCCGGGAGACTGACGGCAGCCAGAAGATCCTCATCGCTACCCATGACGGCATGGCCGTGGTGTTCGACGAGAATGACGTCCGGCCGATGGGACGTTCCGCTATGGGCGTCCGGGGCATCCGCCTGCGGGAGGGGGACTATGTGGTAGGCGCCGCCCGAGCCAGAGAGGGCAAGAGCGTGCTGACCATCACGGAGAAGGGCTACGGCAAGCGCACCCCGGTGGAGGAGTACCGCATCACCAGCCGTGGCGGTCTCGGCATCAAGAACTACCAGATCACCGATAAGACCGGCAAGATTGTGGGCGTCAAGGTGGTGGACGGCACGGAGGACCTGCTGCTGATGACCCAGTCCGGTATCCTGATCCGGACGCCGGTGGAGAACATCAAGGAGACCGCAAACCGGGCCACTCAGGGCGTGATCGTCATGCGCTTCAAGGAAGAGGGCGACCAGGTCATCTCCATGGCGTTGGCGGAGCATGAGGACACGGAGGAAGCGGAGGTTTCCGCAGAGATCTCCGCAAATGAGGAAAATTCCACCACAGAGACCTAATTAAATCAAAAAATGCAAGGAATCGGTAAAGAGCTGATTCCTTGCATTTTTTGCACTCTTCAGAGAAATACAAATTAGTTTCCGGTAAAAAAGTACAGAATACAAGAGAAATTTCTGTGCGGAAAGCGAATTGATTTTTCCTGTGGCGGCTGTTATGTTAATAATAGAAATGGAAGTTTGGACTGCGGGAAAGGAGACTCTATGAAATATTTCATTTTTTGTTTTCCATCGTAGCCTGGGGCTCTTTAGGGCTGATTATCGGAAAGGGCGTTGCCGGGACTTGGAGAGAGGAGAGCAACGCCGATAAGAAAGCCCGAATCTTAAATGATCCTGATATTCAGACCTGTACCCACGGTTCTGAGGAATGAGAAAACAGCATTGAAAATGCGATAAAAAATCCGTCTGGAGTATTCCAGACGGACTTTTTTCAGTGAGGGGGCAAAACAGATCCCGGCAGGTATCCACAGATCGATTGACAGAAATTTTCAAGAGTGCCAAAAGAGGACGGCTGAGGCGGCTGCAAGAGAAATTGGAGTTGGCTCAGCGCTTTTCAAGTATTTTTCTTATAAACGCGGAGAGCAGCATGGCCGCGGCCACTAAAAGCAAGTAGATCAGCGCATAGAGAAAAAACGCCGGTTCGCCCATATCGAAATGCAGCCATGTACCGGCTAAAAACAAGATCGCGGTGATCATCGGCAAGGCCCAGAAGCGTTTGACATCTTTTCCAGCCTGTGCTCCGGCAAATATGGCATAAATAGGGTTCAGCGCAAAAAACAGGATGAAGCAAACGGCCATTCCGCCGTCGCTTTTTACGAAGGTGACCGCAAGCCAAGGAAAGACCAGCATGATCACGGCCGATGCAATGATCCACGGTATCATTTTTTTCATACCATCACACACCTATGTCAAACAGTTAGTTACCTCTGCTTCCCTTTCAGTTTAACATGCCACGGAGAAAAGAACAAGCCTCCGGTCAATAAAGTGGTAAATTCTCTGCGACGGTAAGGTAGGGCAGCCGTTAGCGGCTTTACCGCTTTACGGATGCCGCATACCCCTTGCGGGTGAAGGGTGTGCGCGGGACTACGCCCGCAGGCGTGTTTCGGAGCGCAACCGCCGCAAGGCGGCTCTTAGCGCGAAGATAACTCAAGAAGGGATACACCGTCGGCTCAAGCCAATCAGCGGATACTTCGCATCCGCTGATTGGGAGCCTTCCTCGAAACAGGCTCGCTTGATCCACCACCGGCGGCGCTTCGCCTGTTTCCCTACGCCATTAAAATTCTAAGTTTTCAGAACTTTTATAAAGTTCTGAAAACTTGCTCAGCGGGGAGGAAAGACTTTTTTGACACGCTGAAAAGAACAAGCCTCCGGTCAATGACCGGAGGCTTGCGGGTATACGGTTGCTTGACGCCCTTGCGGGAGAATTACATCTCTTTGATGGCAGCCTGTGCGGCGGCCAGACGGGCGATGGGCACACGGAAGGGAGAGCAGGACACATAGTCCAGACCGGTGCGGTGGCAGAACTCCACGGAGGAGGGATCGCCGCCGTGCTCGCCGCAGATGCCCAGATGCAGGTCGGGACGGCTGGCACGGCCCAGCTTGCAGGCCATTTCCACCAGCTTGCCCACGCCCATCTGATCCAGCTTGGCGAAGGGATCGCTCTCGTAGATCTTCTTGTCGTAGTAAGCGCCCAGGAACTTGCCGGCGTCGTCACGGCTGAAGCCGAAGGTCATCTGAGTCAGGTCGTTGGTTCCGAAGGAGAAGAAGGCAGCTTCCTTGGCGATCTCATCGGCGGTCAGAGCGGCGCGGGGGATCTCGATCATGGTACCAACCAGGTACTTCATGTCGGAACCGGCAGCCTTGATCAGCTCGTCAGCAGTCTTGACCACAATGTCCTTGACATACTTCAGCTCCTTGGCCTCGCCCACCAGGGGGATCATGATCTCGGGGACCATGGTCCACTCGGGATGATGGGCCTGAACAGCCAGAGCAGCCTTGATGACGGCGCGGGTCTGCATGGCGGCGATCTCCGGATAGGTGACAGCCAGACGGCAGCCGCGGTGACCCATCATGGGGTTGAACTCGTGGAGGCCGGCGATGATGTTCTTGATCTCGGCAACGGTCTTACCCATGTCGCTGGCCAGCTTCTCAATGTCGGCCTCCTCGGTGGGAACAAACTCGTGCAGAGGGGGATCCAGGAAACGGATGGTGACGGGGCAGCCCTCCATAGCCTCATAGATGCCCTCGAAGTCACTCTGCTGCATGGGCTCCAGAACGGCCAGAGCGGCTTCGCGCTCTTCCACAGTGTCGGAGCAGATCATGCGGCGGATAGCGGGGATACGGTCCTCGTTGAAGAACATGTGCTCGGTACGGCACAGGCCGATACCCTGCGCGCCGAACTTACGGGCCTGAGCGGCATCGTGGGGAGTGTCGGCATTGGTGCGGACCTTCAGACGGCGGAACTGGTCAGCCCAGCCCATGACACGGCCGAACTCGCCGCCGATGACAGCATCGGTGGTGGGCACAGCGCCGTCATAGATGTTGCCGGTGGAGCCGTTCAGGGAGATCCAGTCACCCTCGCGGTAAGTCTTGCCGGACAGCTCGAACTTCTTGTTCTCCTCGTCCATCTTGATCTCACCGCAGCCGGAGACGCAGCACTTGCCCATGCCGCGGGCCACAACGGCAGCGTGAGAGGTCATACCGCCGCGGACGGTCAGGATGCCCTGAGCAGCCTTCATGCCCTCGATGTCCTCGGGAGAGGTCTCCAGACGGACCAGGACCACCTTCTCGCCGCGCTCAGCCCAATCCTTGGCGTCCTCAGCGGAGAAGACGATCTTACCGGAGGCAGCGCCGGGAGAGGCACCCAGAGCCTTGCCGATGATGGCGGCCTTCTTCAGGGCCTCAGCGTCAAACTGGGGATGCAGCAGGGTATCCAGATTGCGGGGATCGATCATGGCCACGGCCTGCTGCTCGGAAATCATGCCCTCGTCCACCAGATCGCAGGCGATCTTCAGAGCGGCCGGGAGTGCGCTTGCCGTTACGGGTCTGGAGCATATACAGCTTGCCGTGTTCCACGGTAAACTCCATGTCCTGCATATCGTGATAATGGTCCTCCAGGGTCTTGCAGACACCCTCAAACTGCTGGAAGGCCTCGGGGAACTTCTCAGCCATCTCAGCGATGGGCATGGGAGTACGGACGCCGGCGACGACATCCTCGCCCTGGGCGTTGGTCAGGAACTCGCCGAAGAGCTTCTTCTCGCCGGTGGCGGGGTTACGGGTGAAAGCAACGCCGGTGCCGCAGTCATCACCCATGTTGCCGAAGGCCATGGACTGCACGTTGACGGCAGTACCCCAGGAATAGGGGATATCATTGTCGCGGCGATAGACGTTGGCGCGGGGGTTGTCCCAGGAACGGAACACGGCCTTGATGGCGCCCATCAGCTGCTCCTTGGGATCAGAGGGGAACTCCTGGCCAATCTTGGACTTGTACTCGGCCTTGAACTGCATGGCCAGTTCCTTCAGGTCCTCAGCGGTGAGATCCACGTCCTGCGTGACGCCCTTCTTTCTTCTCCTTCATCTTGTCAATGAGCTCCTCAAAATACTTCTTACCCACTTCCATGACAACGTCGGAATACATCTGGATGAAGCGGCGATAGCAGTCCCAAGAAACGTTTTCGATAAAGAAAAAGGCGGTTTTTCAAACGTATGCTGCAAAAGTGAGCGCAGAGGGCCGCTTTTAGATGAATCGTTTATGCGAAACGAATGTATTCTGAGGAAGATCGAACGGCGGTCTGCATACGCAGACCGCCGTTGTGGGGTTCTTCTTCAGTTGCCGAGATCCTGCCCCAGAATGTACTTTTTCAGGGGCTTATACAGCACCGCCGCGATGACCAGCGCAATGATGGTATTGGGCAGCATATAGGAGCCGTTATAGACCAGAGAATAGGCGGAAGGACTGGTGAAGGTCCACTTCATGAACTCCGTGGGAGCCAGAATTTTGTAGATGGTCACGCCGCTGATGTAGTGAACGACAAAGCGGCCGAGGCAGCCTACCACGGTACCGACAAAGATGCCCCACTTCTTGCCCTTGAACAGGCCAGCCAGACCCAAGGGAGTAAAGGCCACCAGATAGTCCAGCAGCATGGACTGCCAGCCCCAGGCGTAAGCACCGTCAAAAATGAGCTGCAAGAGGCCGAAGGTGAAGCCGGCCATGAGGCCCGGAGTCAGTCCCCAGCGGACGGCAAACAGGATGATGGGGAACATGGCGGGGTCAGGGAGCCGCCGTTGGGCAGTTCCATCAGCTTGATGTAGCTGAGTACCTGGGCCAGGGCCACCATCATGGCACCCTCGCACAGCATCCGGACTCGGAAATGGAAGTTGGTATTCTTTGCGGACATAAACGTCCCTCCTGAAAAAAAGTACCGCAGGCCACATGAACGGGCTTGCGGTACGGAAAGACAGATCGTTCACTTCCTACGCCGGCATTACCCGGATCAGGTTTAAGGGAAAGAGGGCAGTCACAGCCCCGCATCTCAGCCGGAGTTCTCTCCAGCACCCCTGTGTTCAGTTTTCTACGGCCAGTTAAAATTATAGAGAAAAACGGCGGTTTTGTCAATACAATTGCCGGATCTCAGTACCGTTTGTCCAGAATGGAGACGATCTCCGCAAGGGTATCGTGGTCGCAGTCCGCCACAATGGTAGCGCCGCAGCTTCGCACGGTTTCTACGCAGTTAGCCGGGGCAAACCCCTCTGCCGCCATCGTCAGCATGGAGAGATCGTTGTTTTCATCCCCGGCGCAGTAGACATGATCCATGGAGATCCCCAGGCGCTTTGCCAGACGAGCTACCATAGCTCCCTTGCTGGCACCCTTCCGGGTGACCTCCAGCAGGGTCCTGTCGGAGAAAAACACCTCGTAGTCCGCTGACCAAGGCTGCCTGCTCACATAGTCCCGCAGAGCCAGCAGGTGCTCATGGTCATCCTCAAACATGATCTTGATGAGGGGCATCGGCACCTCCAGCAGGGTTGGGACAGGCTGCACCCCGGCATGGGTCACGTGCTCATGCTGCCGGGTGTACTCGTTGGGCCGCACGGCATGGATCACATTGTCCATGTGATAGGCCTCCACTGCCGCTGTGGGAAACCGGTCCAGCACATCCTGACCCTGCGGACGGATGGTCTCCGGCAGCTCCATGGTTTCCAGATAGCGCTCCGTTTTGAAATCGTACAGCGCGCCGCCGTTGCACACAACGGCCGGTGCGTTCATGGGCACCTGCTCCGCGAACATCCGGAAAGCGGGCAGCGCCCGGCCTGTGGCTACGGCAAAGCGGCCGCCGTTGTCCATGAAATAGCGGAGGGCTTCCACATTCCGCTGTGAAATAGGTGGAATGGGACAGCCGGTGCGGCGGGGTAACTCTGTATTCAGGATGGTATTGTCAAAGTCGCTGGCCAGCAGGACACCGTCAAATTTTCCCATAGTTATTCTCCTAAAAAACGGCGGAGCGGAAAGATTCCCGCTCCGCCTGAGATAGCCGCTTATTCCGCGGAGGGTGTTCCGCCGGCGTTTCCGCCGCCACCGCCGCGATGGCGGCGTCCGCCCCGGTGACGGCGGCGCTTAACAGCTTCACCGTTTTCCGGATTGATGACCTTTTCCCGGACGGGAGCCGCATCCTGCTTGGGACGTTGGTCCTGCTTGGGCCGCTCGGTCCGGGGGCGGTCCTGCTTAGGCCGCTGAGACCGGTTTGCGGGCTTGCCGCCCTGACGGCTCTGGCCTTCGGGGGCCTTGGGAGCTTCCTTCTTCGCCGGTGCGGAAGTGTTGGGCGTTCCCTCACCGCTGCCGCCGCTTCTGCGGCGTCCGCTCCGGTGACGGCGGCGGCTTTTGCTCTCGCCGCCCTCCTCACGGGAACGTTCCCGGACAGGGGCCGGTGTCTCCGCCGGTTCCTCCGCTTCAAAGTGCCGGGAGATCACCGGCGCGATGAACTCCTCTTCCTTTTCCTCCACATACCGCTCGGGCCGCTCCGTGGGGATCTCAATGCCCTCACGACTGCCCTTGCCGTTGCGCAGGACACAGATCTCGCAGTTGTGGTAGCACTTCTGGGTCTCCGGAGCACTGTCCAGGCTGACCTTTACGGTTTCCCGCAGCAGGTCCACGGCTTTTACATTGCCGGGGCCGTCGGGGGTCTGAACGAAGGATTCCTGCTTGGGCATCCGCTTCTGAGCATCCTCATAGGCGTTCTGCTCATATTTCAGGCAGCACATCAGCCGCCCGCAGGTGCCGGAGATCTTGGTGGGATTCAAGCTGAGATTCTGGGTCTTGGCCATCTTGATGGAGACGGGCAGGAACCCGTCCAAAAACTGGGAGCAGCAGAAGGGCCGCCCGCAGATGCCGAGACCGCCCACCATTTTGGCCTCGTCCCGGACGCCGATCTGACGCAGCTCGATCCGGGCCCGGAACACGCCGGCCAGATCCCGCACCAGCTCCCGGAAGTCCACCCGGCCATCGGCGGTAAAGAAGAAAATGATCTTACTGCCATCAAAGCTGGCAGATACGTTCACCAATTTCATTTCCAGACCGTGATCCGCGATCTTCTTCTCGCAGATGTCGAAGGCCTCGCTCTCTTTTTTTCGGTTGTAATCCACGGTGCGGCGGTCGGCGTCAGTGGCCAGCCGCAGCATGGCGCACAGGGGCTGGACAACAGTTTCGTCCGCCACCTCGTGGTTCCCCTGAGTGCAGGTGCCGAATTCCGGGCCCTGGGCGGTCTCCACGATGACCTGATCGCCCATTTTCACCGCATGTCCCTTGGGGTCAAAATAATAATTCTTGCATCCGCCACGAAAGCGGACACTGATCACTTCAGTCAAAGGATTTCCTCCAATTCCACCGCCAAAGCCCCCAGCACATGGCTGGCGCCCACATTGTAGGAACAGGCTCCGCGATACGTTTGTAACAATTCTATTGTGCCCATGATCCGCTGTTTTGTCAAGCGTTTCCCAAGCTGGACGACAAGGGCCGCGTCCGGTCCCTCCGGGGATTGACCGTACTGGGCCAGAAGGGCTGCCGCCAGAAGGGTCCGGGCCTGATCCAGCATGGCCGCAAGGCCGTCCCGGTCCAGCCGTTTTTTCTCAAGACGGACCATCAGCTCTGTGACAGTCCCCCTCTTCCCTGCTGCCAGCAGACGGCACAGCTCCACGCCCGCCTCCGAGCTTTCCTTTTCCACGGTGACGGCGGGATGGAGCTTCAGCTCCACGCACCGGGAACGGAGCGTCTGCAAGACCACGGAAGAATTTTCCGCACAGAAGAGGAATGCCGCGTAGGGCGGGCCTTCCTCTACGATCTTCAGCAGTACGTTCTGGTCCTGCTCTGTCAGAATGGTGCAGTCCGGAAAGATATAGACCTTCCGGGCACCTTCGTTGGGCCGGATATAGGCATCGGCGCGGATCTGGCGGACGGTGTCCACGGAGAGGTTCTTATGGGCCTCGTCCCGGACGGTGATAACGTCCGGGTGAATGCCGGAGAACACCTTGCGGCAGGCGGGACATGTCCCGCAGGGCTTTTGTCCGCCGCCCTGACACTCCATGGCCGCAGCAGCGTACTGCGCGGCGGCGATCCGGTCCCCGCTGCCGGAAAACAGCAGCGCGTGGGAAAGTGTTCCCCGTCCGGCGGCTTCCCGGATCCGCCGGGCAATGGGGTCATTGACAAATTCCATTGGACCGCCTCCCTTCTTTCCCGTTTCCCGCAAAAATGCAGAATAAGTATAGCATATTTCACGCAAAAAGGGAAGAACCGTTTTTCCTATCAATGGAGTGCGAAAAAATTTTCAATTCCATATTGACAACTTTACTTGTCAATGGTATCATCCATAAATGACAAAGATAGTTGTCAAATTGACAAGCGGACCTAACAGAAAGGAGGGGCCTATGCCCCTGTATAACCGATTGAAGGAATACCGGGCCCGGCTGGGAGTCAACCAGCAGGAAATGGGCCGTCTGGCGGGGGTCTCCCGCCAGACCATCAGCCAGATCGAGCGGGGGGACTACTCCCCCTCTGTGACCCTGGCGCTGAAGCTGGCAAAGCTGTGCCAGGTCTCTGTGGAGGATATTTTCAGCTATGAGGAGGATGTGCGCAATGAAGCAGAAAAGTGAGAATCAAAAGGCATTTCCCAGATTTTTGGGGATCTTAGTGGTGGCTAGCCTTATCGGCGGTGTGCTGGATGGTCTGTCCGGTGTGGCCGGGTATTTCTGGAAGGACCATACTGCTTTCGGTGCGGCGTTTGCCCACCTGCTGGGCGCCGCATCCCCCTGGGCTATGGTTGCCTGTGCCGCCGTGCTGCTGGGTCTTGGACTGTACCAGTACCGCAAGTCCGACACTGCCTTCCATGGCTGGGACGGCGAGGATGAGGACGTGATGCAGCGGGCGGAGGAGCGCCTGAGCTGGGCGTTGCTGCTGGACAGCCTGACGGTGATCGTCAGCTTCTTCTTTTTCAATGCCGGCACCGCGAAGCTGCCACAGAGCTCCGATGGTAATACGATCACGCTGCTGGTGATCTTTCTGGTAGTCATCGCACTGGCCACTCTGCTCCAACAGAAGACGGTGGACCTCACCAAGAAGATGAATCCGGAAAAGCGGGGCAGCGTATATGACATGAAGTTCCAGGAGCGCTGGTGGGAAAGCTGCGACGAGGCGGAGCGCCGCCAGATCGGCCAGGCCAGCTACAAGGCCTACGTTACGGTGAGCCGCTTTTGTCCTTACTGCTGGGGCGTGCTGCTTCTGGGGAACATGGTCTTTCACTACGGCATTCTGCCCAGTGCCGTGGTGCTGGTGATCTGGGCGGTGCTGTCGGTGAGCTATACCCGGGAGGCCATCCGCCTGGGCCGCCGGGGCCAGAAAACGGAATAAGAGGACAAAAAGGAAAGGCCGCTTATGCGGCCTTTCCTTTTGTGGATCGTGTACTTTGATTTACTTCTTCTTGCTCTCCCACTTGGTGACGCACAGGGAGCAGGCAATGTCGCCGGTGACGTTCAGGCAGGTACGGCCCATGTCGAACAGACGGTCCACAGCCACGATCAGGCCGATGTAAGCCACGGGGATGCCGATGGCTTCCAGCACCATGGCCAGCATGATCATACCGGCGCCGGGGGTACCGGCAGTGCCGATGGAGGCCAGCGTAGCGGTGACCACAATGAGGATCATCTGGCTCAGAGTCAGCTGCATACCGGCACAGGTGGCCAGGAACACAGTGGCAACGCACTGATAGATGGCGGTGCCGTCCATGTTGATGGTGGCGCCCAGAGGCAGCACGAAGGAGGAAATATCGTCCTCAGCGCCCAGAGCATCGGCGCACTCCTTGGAGACCGGCAGGGTCGCGGCGGAGGAGGTGGAGGTAAAGGCGAAGATCATAGCCGCGGAAGCATTCTTAAAGAACTTGACGGGGCTGATGCCGGCAAACGCCTTGGCGGAAACAGAATAGACCAGCAGGGCGTGGAGAATGTAGCTGATATAGGCGCACAGAATGACCAGTGCCAGAGAGCCGAGGATCTCAGCGCCCTGGGTGGCAACCACCCAGGTCATGTAGGTGAACACACCGATGGGGCTCAGGGAGATGATGAATTCCATCAGCCGCTCAACCACGGCATAAGCGGAGGTCACCATGTCCCGGACCAGCTTGGACTTCTCGCCGGCAGCCAGAATGGAGCCGCCGAACAGCAGGGCAATGACGATGACCTGAAGCATATTGGCTTCGGTAAACGCCTTCCACATGTTGGTGGGGAAAATGGCAACCAGAGTTGCCATGAAGCCGGCGTATTCCTTGGCCTCGTACTCGGCGGCCTGAGCGGCCTCGCTGAGGTTGGGGAACAGGCCCGCGTTGTTGAACACCGTTGCCAGAACCAGACCGATGACGCAGGCCACGGCAGTGGTGACCATGAAGTAGAGAATGGTCTTCCAGCCCACGGCGCCCACCTTTTTCATGTCGCCCATGGAGATGATGCCGTCGATCATAGACAGCAGCACCACAGGCACCACGATGAACTTCAGCAGGTTGACGAAGATATCACCGAAGGGCTTGATGTAGCTGGTGGTGAAGCCGGCCGCGCCGGTGAAGTAGAACACCAGACCGACAACGATACCCAGTACCAGAGCAATAAAGATCTGTACCGGCAGGGACAGTTTTTTCTTTTTTTTCATAGAATACGCTCCCTCTTTCACACTTTTTAATACGCTGTGCGTAAAATTCGCAGAAATTTACGCAAATATGATTGGAGATATTATAGCGGTATGCCGGGAACTTGTAAAGTCCGCACTAATAAAGTTGTTTATTTTGTGCAAAATCCCATCTGTTTCACTGGATCATTCGTCAAAACGGAGATTCTATGGGCGTTTTTTGCTTATTTTGCCCGTACACGGAAGCCGCAGAAACGGATGGCGGCTTTTGCAAGCTCCGCAGTGGGATCCACAACGGGGACCGTCAGGCCCACGGCCTCCGCAGCCAAGGGCAGTTCCGTGCAGCCCAGCAGGAACACACCGGCCCCACGGGTCATCATATGCTCCACCACGGTCAAAAGATCCGCCCGGTAAGCGTCCGGACCTTTTCCGGCTTTGACACCGTCATAGATGACCCGCATGAGGGCATCCTGCTCTTCTGTCTCCGGGGTTAGGTACGGCACATCGGCTTCCCCAAGGGCATTTTGATACAGTTGAGCGGAAAGCGTCCCCTTTGTGGCCAGAATTCCCACGGTCATTCCGGGGAACTGGGACTTGCAGGTTTCCGCAGCGGCGGTGAGGATGCTGAGGAAGGGGATCTCTGTCATAGCCTGGAGCCGGGGCAGGAAGTAATGGGCGGTGTTGCAGGGCATGATGACACAGTCTGCACCGCAGGCTTCCAGATTCCGGAGGGCACTTGCCATTTCCGGTACCGGGTCCGGGCCGTTGCTGAGGATGGCGGCGGTGCGGTCGGGAATGTTGGCATTGCTGTCGATGTACACCCGGATATGATCCCGGTCCGTTTCCGCCTCCGTCAGCAGAGTGATCTTCTGAAACAGGTCGGCGGTGGCCAGAGGGCCCATGCCGCCTAAAATACCGATAGTCTTTTTCTCACACATATTACGCACCTCAACTCCAGAATTCCGGGAATAAAAGCTCGCTGCCCACCTTTACGGTCAGCAGAAGCAGGACTGCAATCACCGTGGGCCGGACGATCTTGCTGCCGTTTTTGATAGCCAGACCCGCACCGATATAGTGCCCCAGAATGGATGCCACGGAAGAGATCAGGCCAACGCCCACCAGCACATACCCGGCCCGCAGGGCGGTGAACAGGCTGCCAAGATTGGAGGCCAGATTGACCACCTTTACGCCGCCGGCCGCGTGACGGGTATCCAGCTTGGCGAAACGCACCAGCGCGATCATCATGAAGGTGCCGGTGCCGGGGCCGTAATACCCGTCATATCCGCCGATGACAAAGGCCGAGCCCCAGATGATGAGCCGCCGCAGCCAAGGGTCCAGCGGCGCTGTTTCATCCGGCCACTTCCGGGTCCGCAGGGTGATGAACGCCACCACCGGCAGCACCACCAGCAGCAGGTATTTCAGCACTACCGCAGGGGTGTGGTGCTGGAGCCAGGTGCCGCAGACGGAGCCGGTCAGGGATAAGATTACCGCCGGGGCAAAGAGCTTCCAGTCCACCAGTCCCTGATGGATGAACCGGGCTGTGGAAAAAATCGTGCCGATGCCGGAGGAGAGTTTATTCGTCCCCAAAGCGTTATAAATGGGAAGGTTTGAGAGGCCCATGAGATAGGTAGGGACGGTGATGATCCCGCCGCCTCCGGCGATGGCGTCCATAAACGCGCCTAAGAAAACGCCAACGCAGATCAGCAGTACCACCCAGAGGGCTACGCCGTCCACCGTGATGTCAGTCAGGAAGGAAATCATGAAAACTCCTTGTTTACGGCCCGCGGGGCCTGAATTTTGCTGTCAGGCCAGTGGGTCCGACAGATGGAATGTACTCATCTTAACAGACCTTAAACGCCTTGTGCACCGGCATATTCTACAAGAAGCGGGAACAAAAACTGGAAAAGTAAGACAAATCGGACAAAGAGTGTCTTTCCTTTTCGACACCCTCTTACCTTGACGCTTTCGGCTATCCGGCGGTATAATATGAAATTAAAGTATGACATTTGTAAAATGACTTGCGGCTGCCTTGACGTAATCGTTTTAAAATGCTACCCTCAGTATGAGAAAAAATAATATGGCAGCAGAAAGGGGAGACCCATGGCAGATCAGACTCAACTGTACCACAGCGGCAGCTTGACGGACGGCTGGCGGCTCTTCGGTGCGCATCCTGCCACAGAGGGAGACGTCCACGGCTGGTGGTTCAACGTTTGGGCGCCTCATGCAAAGGCTGTTTCCGTAGTCGGAGATTTTAACGGCTGGGACCTGACCGTTGATCCACTTACCCAAAAGGGCGAATTCTGGCAGGGCTTTCTTCCGGACCTGCCCGTCTATACCAGCTATAAGTATGCCATTACCGGCGAGGATGGCAGAGTTCACTACAAGGCGGACCCCTACGGGTTCCATACGGAGACCCGCCCCGGCACCGCCAGCAAGCTCTATGACATTGAGCATTTTTCCTGGACGGATGAGGATTTCCGCCGTAATAAGCAGCCGGTGTACCATCAGCCGCTGAATATTTACGAGGTCCATCTCGGCTCGTGGCGGAAGCATGAAAACGGCGAGTTCCTGGATTACCGGGATATGGCCCGGCAGTTGGCGGCTTATGTGAAGGAGATGGGCTACACCGCCGTGGAGCTGCTGCCGGTGACGGAGCATCCTCTGGATGATTCCTGGGGTTACCAGTGCACCGGATACTTTGCGCCTACCTCCCGGTTCGGTACGCCGGAGGATTTCATGTGGTTTGTAAACCACCTTCACGAAAACAACATTCCGGTGATTTTGGACTGGGTCCCCGCGCACTTCTGCAAGGATGAGCAGGGCCTTTACGAGTTTGACGGTACCTGCTGTTATGAATATGCCGATCCCCGGAAACGGGAACACGCCGGCTGGGGTACCCGGGTCTTTGACTACGGGCGGCCGGAGGTGGTGAGCTTCCTCCTCTCCTCTGCCCGGTTCTGGCTGGAAATGTACCACATCGATGGTATCCGGGTGGACGCTGTGGCCTCCATGCTGTATCTGGATTACGGGCGGCAGGACGGCCAGTGGACTCCCAATATCCACGGCGGACGGGAAAACCTGGAAGCAGTGGAATTTCTCCGGAAGCTGAATACCATGGCCTTTGAGGTGGATCCCAACGTGCTGATGATCGCTGAGGAATCTACCGCCTGGCCTCTGGTGACCAAGCCTGCCGACGTCGGCGGACTTGGATTCAATCTGAAGTGGAACATGGGCTGGATGAATGACATGTGCCACTATCTGAAGCTGGACCCCTGGTTCCGGCAGGACCACCACCGGGATTTGACCTTCTCCATGATGTACGCGTTTTCCGAGAACTATGTCCTTCCCATCTCCCATGACGAGGTGGTCCACATGAAGGGCTCGGTGGTGGGCAAGATGCCGGGAGACTACGAAAACCAGCTCCGCTGCACCCGGGGCTTTTATGCGTACCTGCTGGCCCATCCCGGCAAGAAGCTGCTGTTCATGGGACCGGAGATCGGCCAGTGGCACGAATGGGACTCCAACGGTCAGTTGGACTGGTACTTATTGGAGCATGAGGAAAATCAGCAGCTCCATGCGTTCTTCAAGGCCGCCAACGCCTTCTACAAGGCGGAGAGCGCCCTGTGGGACATTGATTTTGACTGGCAGGGCTTTGAGTGGCTGGTGCCGGATGACAATCACAACAACGTGGTGGTGTTCCTCCGGCGGGATCAGGCAGGGAACGAGCTGCTGTGCGCGGTGAACTTCTCCCCAAACGATTATGAAAACTACCGGGTAGGCGTACCGCCCCGCAAGCGGTATGTCCCCGCCTTTACCACCGACGCGCCGGAATTCGGCGGCAGCGGGTTTGCGGATACGAAGCCGCTGACGGTAAAGGACACGCCCTCCCACGGAAAAGAACAGTCTGTCACTCTCCGGCTCCCCGCGTTCGGGGCGGTATTCCTCCGGGGAGAGGGCAGCTTTACAAAGCGCGGTTCGGCAACCAAGGTGAAAAAAGTGAAAAATAGGAAAAGGAGCTGATCCACCCATGAAAAAAGAGTGTATCGCTATGCTGCTGGCTGGCGGACAGGGCAGCCGCCTGTATGTCCTCACCGGCGCCATGGCCAAGCCCGCCGTCCCCTTCGGCGGTAAATTCCGCATCATCGACTTTCCCCTGTCCAACTGCACCAACTCCGGCATTGACACCGTCGGCGTCCTGACTCAGTACCGGCCCATGGAGCTCAACAGCTACATCGGCTCCGGCCAGCCTTGGGATCTGGACAGCAGCAGCGGCGGCGTCCATATCCTGCCGCCTTACATGGGCAGCAAGGGCGGCACCTGGTATAAGGGCACTGCCAACGCCATCTATCAGAATATCGGCTTCATCGACCAGTATCAGCCGGAGTATGTGGTGATCCTCTCCGGTGACCACATCTATAAGATGGATTATTCCGAAATGCTCCGCCGTCACAAGGAATCGGACGCTGCCTGCACCATTTCCGTTATGGAGGTCCCCTGGGAGGAGGCCAGCCGCTTCGGCATCATGTCGGTGGATGGGGAGGATATGATCACCGAGTTTGCCGAAAAACCCCGCCAGCCCAAGAGCAATCTGGCATCCATGGGCATCTATGTGTTCTCCTGGAAAGCGCTGCGGCGCTACCTCACGGAGGATGAGGCGGATCCGGGTTCCGAAAATGACTTTGGCAAGAATATCATCCCCAAGATGCTGGCGGACGGCCAGCGGATGGCGGCCTTCCGCTTCCAGGGCTACTGGAAGGACGTAGGTACCCTCACCTCCCTCTGGGATGCCAACATGGATATGCTCTCTCCGGAATCCGGCCTGGACCTGTCTGACGAGTCCTGGCCCATTTACGCCCGCAGCGTAGACGCGCCCCCCATTTACATGGGCGGCGACAGCCGTGTGAGCCACAGCGCCATCAACCGGGGCTGTGACATTGAAGGCACCGTGGAAAATTCTGTGCTCTCCCCCAGAGTCACCGTGGAAAAAGGCGCCAAGGTCAGCTATTCCGTGCTCCTCCCCGGCGTTACGGTGGAGACAGGCGCTGTGATCGAATACGCCATTATCGGCGAGGGCTGCCACATCGGTAAGGACTGCCGGGTGGGCGGCGCACCGGATTCCGCTCTCGATGGGAAATGGGATCTGACGGTGCTGGCCCCGGATTGCCAGTTGGAGGATGGCCGCGAGGTGGCCCCCGGCATCATGCTGGACCACCATGGTAAGGAGGTGCTGAAATGAACCGGATGCATGGCATTATTTTCGCCTATGAACAGCGCGGAGAACTGCGGGAGCTGACAGAGCGCCGTACCGCCGCGTCGATGCCCTTTGGAGGCCGGTACCGGGCGGTGGACTTTGCCCTGTCCAATCTGCTGAACGCAGGCGTTACCGATGTGGGTATGGTACTCCACGGCCGGTATCAGAGTATGCTGGATCATGTTGGCAGCGGCAAGGTGTGGGATATGTCCCGGAAGCGGGGCGGCCTGCATCTGCTGCCTCCCTTCAACTACCTTCACGAGTGGGGCGTTACGCCCTTCCGGGGCAAAATGGAAGCCTTGGCCGGCGTCCGGGACTACCTGAACGAGATCCGGCAGGATTATGTGGTGCTGATGGAGGGCGATCTGGTGGCCAACCTCCCGCTGGCGGATATTCTGGAGCAGCATATCCGCACCCACGCCGACATCACCGCCGTCTGCGGAGATGACAGCTTCGCCACGGAAAACGGCACCTATTTTGAAAAGGACCCGGACGGACGCATCCGGGAGGTGCTGTTCAATATGCACCAGCCCAGAGGCTACCGGAGTCTGGATGTGTTCGTGATGTCCACAGACCTGCTGCGTTCTCTGGTGGACGAGTGCCAGGCAAGAGACCAGTACAGCTTCCGCCGGGATGTGCTGCAGGCCAAGCAGGATCTGCTGCATTTGCAGAGCTATACCTTCAGCGGCTTTGCCGCGCAGATCCGCTCCGTGCAGGAGTACTATGACCGCTCCATGCAGCTTTTGGATAAGGAGATCCGGGAGGACCTCTTTACGTCGGACCGGCCTATCCGGGCCAAGGGTGCCGATAAGGCGTCCACATACATCGGACCTGACGGCGTGTGCCTGAACTCCCTGGTGGCTGAGGGCTGCCGCATCGAGGGCACTGTGGTGAATTCCATCCTCTTCCCCGGCGTCACTGTGGAAAAGGGCGCAAAGGTAGAGGACTGCATCCTCTTCCGGGGCACCGCTGTCCGGGAGGCAGCGCGGCTGTCCCATGTGATCACGGATAAGCATGTGGAGTTGCTGCCGGGCCGCACCATGGTGGGCCATACCGCATATCCCATTGTCATTGCCAAGGGCAGTGTGATCTGAGCAAGACGGCCTGAGGGGGTTTCGCAAAATCTCTGGTCTTTCTTCTCAGGAAAGGAGTAACAATATATGAAGATTCTATATGCGGCCAGCGAGGCCGTTCCCTTCTGTAAAACCGGCGGACTGGCAGACGTAGCCGGTTCCCTGCCTCCCGCTCTGGCGGAGCAGGGAGCCGAGACCGCCGTGATCCTGCCTCTGTACCGGCGGGTCAGAGAAAAATTTGCTGACCAGCTGACGTTCCTGTGCTACGATTATGTGGATCTGGCCTGGCGGCACACCTACTGCGGTCTGTTTTCCATGAAAAAGGATGGCGTGACCTTGTATTTTCTGGATAACGAGCAGTATTTTGACCGGCCCGAGCTCTACGGCTATGTGGATGACGGAGAGCGCTTCGGCTTCTTCTCCCGGGCTGTGGTGAAGATGCTGGATCATCTGGAGTTCTGGCCGGATGTGATCCACTGCAATGACTGGCAGACTGCTCTGATCCCCATTTACCTGAAGGATGACGGCGTCCGGGAGGACCGGTATCGTTCTATCCGGACGGTGCTGACTATCCACAACATCGAGTATCAGGGCCGCTATGACCCCTATTGCCTGGGCGACCTGTTCGGTCTGGACCGGGGCTGGGTGGATGACGGCACCCTGCTGCTGGACGGCGATCTGAATTTGCTGAAGGGCGCCATCCTCACCGCTGACGCGGTGAATGCCGTGTCCCCCACCTATGCGCAGGAGCTGAAGAATCCCTACTTTGCTCACCGGATGGAGGGCATTTTGACCCAGTGCGGCTATAAGCTGTCCGGCGTGCTCAACGGCATCGACATGAAGCTCTACGATCCTGCTGCTGACGGGCGCATCACTGCCAACTATACGGCGGAGGATCTGTCCGGCAAGGCTGCGGATAAAACCGCTCTCCAGAACCTGATGGGTCTGAACGAGGAGCCAAACACCCCCATTATCGCCATGGTGAGCCGTCTGGTATCCCACAAGGGATTAGATCTTCTGCGGGAGGTCATGGGCGACATCATGGAGCTGCCCGCCCAGTTTGTGGTGCTTGGCAGCGGCGATGCCGGATATGAGGAGTTCTTCCGCCGGACGGCGGAGCGGTATCCCGGCCGTATGGCTGTGCGTCTGGGGTATAACGAGGCACTGTCCATGGCTATCTACGCAGGTGCGGACCTGTTCCTGATGCCCTCCCGCAGTGAGCCCTGCGGTCTTTCCCAGATGATTTCCATGCGCTACGGCACGGTGCCCATCGTCCGGGAGACCGGCGGTTTGAAGGACACGGTCCATCCCTATGAGGCCTGGCGTGACGCCGGTACCGGCTTCACCTTCGCCAACTATTCCAGCGCGGATATGCTCCATGTGATCCGGGAGGCGGTGTATCTCTACAAGGATTATCCCGACGCCTTTGCCCGTTTGAGAGACCGGGCCATGGCACAGGATTTCAGCTGGAACCGCAGCGCCGGGGACTACCTGCGGATCTACGGCGCTGTCACTGGCCTTTCCTGGGAAAAGTCTGCCCCGGAAGCGCCTGCCGCGGAGGCTGCCGCCCCCACTGAGGAGCCGGTGATCGAGGTTTCTGCCGGGGAAGCTGCTGTTTCCCTTGCGGAGCCGGTCAGTGAGACCGCTGCAAAGCCTGCTGCAAAAAAGACGGCGCGGAAAACGGCTGTAAAGAAGCCTGCGGCCAAAAAGACAACAACGAGAAAGACCGCAGCCAAGGCCACGACTAAAAAGGCGGCCGAAAAAGCGGTGGAAAAACCGACTGAAAAAGCAGCTGAGAAGCCCGTTGAGAAGCCGGCCGAAGAACCTGTTAAGAAAACTGCCGCGAAGACCACGGCGCCTGCGGACACCGTGGAAACCACGCAGCCTGTTCAACCCAAAAAGAAAGGAGCCGCTAAAAAAGCGGCAAAGTAAACCCGTATGACCGTACCATTTACCACGCAATCGTTACAAGACGCCCTGACCGCCAAGCTGGCCTTGAACTTCGGCACCGAGCCGGGGGAAGCCACGGATCAGGAGATGCTGAAAGCCTGCGCTCTGGTGCTGCGGGATGTGATGGCCCTCCGGGGCGTACAGACCGCCAAGGAAACGAAAAAGGAGCAGAAAAAGCAGGTCCACTATCTCTCTCTAGAATTCCTCATGGGCCGGAGCCTGATGAAAAACGCTTACAATCTGGGCGTGCTGCCCGAATTGAAGGAGGCTCTGGGCAACCTGGGCTTCAAGTCCGGCGACCTGTTTGAGCTGGAACCGGACGCAGGTCTGGGTAACGGCGGTCTGGGCCGCCTGGCCGCCTGCTATCTGGACTCCATGACCACGCTGGACATCCCAGCTACCGGCTATTCCATCTGCTATGAGCTGGGTATTTTCAAGCAGAAGATCGTGGAAGGTCAGCAGGTGGAGCTGCCTGATGACTGGAAGGGTGTTGGTTCCGCTTGGCTGCTGCCCAAGCCCGACGAGGCTCAGGCCGTCCACTTTGGCGGTACCCTCCGGGAATTCTGGCATGACGGCCATCTCCACATCGTCAACGAGAACTCCACCACCGTGCTGGCCGTTCCCTGCGACATGGTGGTGGCGGGCTATGATACCGACCACGTCAACACGCTCCGGCTGTGGGACGCCCGGTCCACCCGCCCTGTGGACATGGCCCTGTTTTCCCGGGGCGAATATCTGAAAGCCTCCGAGGACGAGGCCATGGCAGAGACCATCGCCAAGGTCCTCTACCCTGAGGATAACCACTACGAGGGCAAGTCCCTGCGGCTGAAGCAGCAGTATTTCTTCGTTTCCGCCACGGTGCAGTCCATTGTCACCAAGCATCTGGAGACCTATGGCACCCTGAAGAACTTCCATGAGAAAAACATCATTCAGATCAATGACACCCATCCGGCTCTGGTGATCCCGGAGCTGATGCGGATCTTCATGGACGAGGCGGGCATGAACTGGGACGAGGCGTGGGACATCACCTCCCGCTCCGTGGCCTATACCAACCACACGGTCCTTTCCGAGGCGCTGGAGCGCTGGCCCCAGCAGCTGGTGGAAACCCTGCTGCCCCGCGTGTGGCAGATCATTCAGGAGATCGCCCGCCGCTGGCAGGAAAAGGTGGAGAATTTCTTCCACGATCCCTCTGTTACTGAAAAGATGGCTATTGTCTGGGGCGGCGAGGTACGGATGGCCAACCTGTGCGTTGCAGGCGGCCTGTCCGTCAACGGCGTGTCCGGCCTCCATTCCGAGATCCTGAAAAAGGACGTATTCAAAAATTCCTATGCCATGGAGCCCTGGAAATTCACCAACGTCACCAACGGCATTGACCACCGCCGCTGGCTCAGTGAGATCAATCCGGGTCTGGACGGTTTGGTGCGGGATCTGGCCGGTGGAGACGACTACCTGCTCCATCCTCAGGCGCTGAAAAAGCTGGATGCCTATGCGGATGATGTGACTGTCCTCAAGCGTCTGGACGAGATCAAGTGGCAGAATAAGGTGAAGTTTGCCGACTACGCCCGGAAAGCTCAGGGTGTGACCCTGGACCCCAACGCCATTTTCGACGTGCAGGTGAAGCGGCTCCACGAATATAAGCGGCAGCTGCTGAACGTATTGCACATCATCACCCTGTATCAGCAGTTGCAGGACGATCCCAACTGCATCACCCGGCCCCACACCTTCCTGTTTGGTGCCAAGGCTGCGCCGGGTTACGCTGTGGCCAAGCGGATCATCCACCTCATCAACTCTCTGGCGGATGATATTTCCCATGATCCCCGCTGCCGGGGCAAGCTGCAGGTGGTGTTCCTGGAGAACTACCGGGTGTCTCTGGCCGAGCATCTGATGCCCGCCAGCGAGGTCTCTCAGCAGATCTCCACCGCCGGCAAGGAGGCCAGCGGCACCGGCAACATGAAGTTCATGATGAACGGTGCCCTCACCGTGGGTACTTTGGACGGCGCCAACGTGGAGATGCACGATGTGCTGGGCGATGAGAACATGTTCCTCTTCGGCCTCCATGCCGATCAGGCTGCTACACTGAAGCGGGAGGGCTATGTGCCCCAGCGCTATATCAGCCACGATCCCCAGATGGAGCGGTGCCTGAATGCCCTGCGGAAGGGCTTCCGGGACGGCGTCAGCTACGAGGACCTCTACCAGCGGCTCATCAGCCAGGACGAGTACCTCCTGCTGGCGGACTACCGGGCCTATTGCGACGCCGAGCGCCGCATGGCAGAGACCTATGAAAACCGGGAGACCTGGAACCGCATGAGTCTCCACAACATCGCCCGCAGCGGCATCTTCGCCGCCGACCGTGCTGTGGCGGAATATGCCGACAACATCTGGGACGTTCCCCACAGATAATCAGATTTGATCCACTATCAGCGCCGCCCAAAAGGGCGGCGCTGATATTTTTCACTCCTTCTGCCTTTGGAGTGTCCGCGAAGGGGAAAGTATTTAGATAAATTTCTAAATACCTGTTGACAGCCTGTGGGACATGTGCTATTTTCTATTTAGAAAATTTTCTAAATACTATGCGAGGGAGGGCTGCGGATGGCCTTTGCAGAGACCTTCAAGGCGCTGTCGGACCCGGTGCGGCGAGAAATTCTGAACCTGCTGAAGGGCGGGCGTCTGACGGCGGGCGAGATCGCCGGGCAGTTTGACATGACGGCGGCCACCGTGTCCTATCATTTATCCCTGCTGAAAAAAGCCGGTTTGATTTTCGAGAGCCGGGAGAAGAATTTTATCTATTACAGTCTCAACGCCTCCGTGCTGGAGGAAGTTTTGCTGTGGTTACAGGATCTGAAAGGGGCGAACGACCATGAAGCATGAGAAAAAACGATTGATTTTAACGACGGTCATTTGTTTACTGCCAATTATGGCGGGATTGGTACTGTACAGCCGTCTGCCGGAGCGGGTACCCACCCATTTTGATTTCAGCGGCACACCGGACGGCTGGTCCAGCCGCCCCTTCGCGGTATTCGGCCTGCCCTGTCTGCTGGCGGCGCTGAATGTGTTTCTGTATGCCTGCCTGAACCGGGATCCTAAGAGGGCCAACATGAGCGGCGCCTTGAAAACCGTCAGCCAGTGGAGCCTGCCGGTTCTGTCAGTGCTGTGCTATGGCCTGACCCTGACGGCGGCGCTGGGCTATCCCTCCCGGATCGAGATCGTCGTCCCGCTGCTGACAGGTATCCTTCTTCTGGTGATCGGAAACTATCTGCCCAAAACGAAACAGAGCTACACCATGGGCATCAAGCTGCCGTGGACGCTGCAAAGCGAGGAAAATTGGACCCGGACCCACCGATTGAGCGGCTTTTTGTGGGTGCTGTGCGGTCTTGTGATGATCCCCCTCTCCCTGCTGCGGCTGTGGAGCGGTTGGCTGTTTGGGGTGCTGCTGGCGGTGATGGTTCTGATCCCTGCCGTCTATTCCTACGCACTTCACAGAAAGGGCATCTGACATAGTAGCCACGGAACCCCCAAAACGAGAACCCCCTGCGGAATGGACGCATCCATTCCGCAGGGGGTCGTTTCTTGCTGTTTTTGCGTCGATCCTGATGTTACACAGAGAACAGCAGGTCGCTGTATACCGGGAAGGGCCACCGCTCGGCGGGGGTCAGCTCCTCCAGCCGGTCCGCCAGTTCACGGGCCTTTTCCATATCCGGGATCAGGTGATCATGGCTGTAAGCCATGGCCTTCTTAGCGTCTGCCGGGATCTTGCTGAGGTCCCTGCTCCATTTTTTTCCGTGGCAGCATAGAGCTTATCCGTCAGCTGGCCCATTTCACGGGCCACGGTGTCATCTGCCTTATGGCTGACGCCCATTTGCTCCTTTTTCCAGCCTCGCTCGCACAGCTCCGCCGTCACCGCGGATACGGCGGGCAGGATCTGCCGCCGCAGCATATCCGCCATGGTCCGGGCCTCGATGGTCAGGACCGTGGTGTAGTTCTCGATGTGGATCTCCGCACGGGCATTGATCTCCTCTTTCGTGTAAATCCCATGCTTGACGAAGAGGTCCACGTTTTTCTTGGCGGTGTAGACCGGCAGAGCGTCCGCCGCGGATTTCAGGTTGCTGAGGCCCCGCTTTTTCTGCTTCTGCGATCCAGGCGTCATCATATCCGTTGCCGTTGAAGATGATCCGCTGGTGGTCGGTAAAGACCTTTTTGATGAGCTTTTCCAGATCCGACTGGAAATTCTTGGACTTTTCCAGTTGGTCGGCAAACTGCTGCAATTCCTCCGCCATGATGGTGTTCAAAGCGATGTTGGGACCGGAGATAGACTGGCTGGAGCCAAGCATCCGGAACTCAAACTTATTGCCGGTGAAGGCCATGGGAGAGGTGCGGTTCCGGTCCGTGTTGTCCTGGGGGATGGGGGGCATGGCGTCCACGCCGATCTGGAGGGTGCGCTTGCCGGCCTCTTTAAACTCTGTACCGCGGATGATGGACTGCACGATGGCATCCAGTTCGTCACCCAGGAAGATGGAGAGGACTGCGGGAGGTGCTTCGGAAGCGCCCAGACGGTGATCGTTGCCGGGAAATGCCACTGTAGCCCGCAGGAAGTCCTGATACTCGTCCACGCCCTTGACAAAGGCCGCCAAGAACAGCAGGAACTGGGCATTCTGGCTGGGAGTCTTGCCGGGCTTGAAGAGGTTCTTGCCGGTGTCGGTGTTCAGGGACCAGTTATCGTGCTTGCCGGAGCCGTTGACGCCGGCAAAGGGCTTTTCATCCAGAAGGCATACCAGATCGTGCTTTTCTGCGATCTTCTTCATGACCTCCATGGTGAGCTGATTGTGGTCGCAGGCTGTGTTGGCGTCTGTATAGACGGGAGCCATCTCGTGCTGGGCGGGGGCCGCCTCATTGTGCTTGGTCTTGCTGTAAATACCCAAAGCCCAGAGGTTTTCGTCCATGTCCTTCATGAAGGCTGCTACCCGGGGACGGATGGCGCCGTAATAGTGGTCATCCAGCTCCTGACCGCGGGGAGGCTTGGCGCCGAAGAGGGTGCGGCCGATCATCCGCAGGTCCTCCCGCTGGTTGTACATCTTCTTATCCACCAGGAAGTACTCCTGCTCCGGGCCGACACAGGGCGTGACCTTGCGGGTCTCCGTGTCTCCGAACAGCCGCAGGATACGGATGGCCTGACGGCTCACGTCCTCCATGGACCGCAGCAACGGCGTCTTTTTGTCCAGCGCGTGACCGCCGTAGGAGCACAGGATGGTGGGAATGCAGAGGGTGCCCTCCTTGATAAAGGCAAAGGAGGAGGGGTCCCAAGCGGTGTAGCCACGGGCCTCAAAGGTGGCCCGCAGGCCGCCGGAGGGGAAGGAGGAGGCATCCGCCTCGCCCCGAACCAGATTCTTGCCGGAAAATTCCAAGATCACCCGGCCGCCCTCGGCAGGGGCGATGAAGCTGTCATGCTTTTCCGCCGTGAAGCCAGTCATCGGCTGGAACCAGTGGGTATAGTGGGTGCAGCCCCGCTCCACCGCCCAGGTCTTCATGGCCCCGGCAATCTCATTGGCGACAGCCAATTCCAGAGATGCTCCATCGGTGACGCAGCGCTTCCACGCCTGATAGCAGGCGCCGGACAGCCGCTCCTTCATGGTTTCCTCATTGAATACTCTGCTGCCGAACAGTTCGGGCAGTTTCAGCTCGCTCATGGCGGTCCCTCCGTTCAAGACGATAAAATATCAAGTTTATCCTACCATAAATTCATGTAAACGCAAGAAAAACATTGAAAAATCTCACAATATGAAACTGAGTGTATCACGGGGCCGTCCCCCTGTCAAACGGTAAACTGCACAAATACGGCTCCGTCCGGCGGCTTGGGTCTGTCTGCGGATTTTTTTACCTTTTCTTCCCCGGCATCTTTCCAAAACCGACGGCCTGTGCTATACTTTCATTTATATGTTTAAAAACAAAAGATAAGGGGCGTTCATCATGGGAGCCATTGGGTTTGACAATCAAAAATATCTCACTACGCAGTCTGAACAGATCAAAAAGCGGATCCACCAGTTCGGCGGGAAGCTGTATCTGGAATTCGGCGGGAAGCTGTTTGACGACTATCATGCCTCCCGGGTACTGCCGGGCTTTGAACCGGACAGCAAGATCCGGATGCTTCAGCAGTTGAAGGATGATGTGGAGATCGTCATCGCCATCAACGCCGGGGACATTGAGAAGAATAAAATGCGGGGGGATCTGGGCATCACCTATGATGAGGATGTCCTCCGCCTGATTGATATTTTCCGGGACATGGGGCTGTATGTGGGCAGCGTGGTGCTGACCCGTTACAGCGGACAGGATGCGGCGAACGCTTTCCTTCACCGGCTGGAAAAGCTGGGCATCCGCTGCTACCGGCACTATCCCATCGCCGGATATCCCTCCGACGTGGCCCATATCGTCAGCGATGATGGCCTGGGTAAAAACGACTACATCGAGACCAGCCATTCCCTGATCGTGGTGACGGCTCCCGGTCCCGGCAGCGGCAAGATGGCCACCTGCCTGAGCCAGTTGTATCACGATCATAAGCGGGGCGTCGATGCCGGCTATGCCAAGTTTGAGACATTCCCTATCTGGAACCTGCCCTTGAAGCATCCGGTCAACCTTGCCTATGAGGCCGCTACCGCCGATCTGGATGATGTGAACATGATCGACCCCTTCCATCTGGAGGCCTACGGCGTCACCACCGTCAATTACAATCGGGATGTAGAGATTTTCCCGGTGCTGAACGCCATTTTCGAGAAGATTCAGGGCAAATCCCCCTATAAATCCCCCACAGATATGGGCGTGAACATGGCGGGGAACTGCATCGTGGATGACGAGGTATGCCGCGCCGCCTCCCGCATGGAGATCCTGCGGCGGTATTACACCGCGAAAACCGAACTGGTCCAGGGTAAGGGGGCGGAGGAGACTGTCCGCAAGCTGGAGCTGGTGATGCAGCAGGCCGGCGTGACGCCGGAGATCTGCCCCGCCGTGGCAGCGGCGCTGGACAAGGCGGAAGCCACCGGCGCTCCCGCCGGCGCCATGGTGCTGCCGGATGGCCGGATCATCACCGGCAAGACCTCCGGGACATTGGGGGCTGCGGCGGCGCTGCTGCTGAATGCTCTGAAGGCTTTGGGAAATATCGACGATCAGTTTGAACTGATCTCCAAGCAGGTCTTAGAGCCTGTCTGCCATCTGAAAACCACGTATCTGGATCACCGTAACCCCCGACTCCACACCGACGAGGTACTGCTGACCCTGGCGATCTCCGCCCTGACCAACCCGCTGGCGGACCTTGCCAAACGGCAGCTGCCCGGTCTCCGGGATAGTGAGGCCCACTTCTCCGTCATCATCAGCGAGGAGGATCTGAAAATCTTCAAGCGTCTGGGCGTCCGGGTGAGCTGTGAACCGAAGTATGAGACCAAGCGGCTCTATCACCGCTGAGAACATTTGCCCCTGCGCTTGACACATCAGAAAGGAGACGGCGTGTGACACCGAAGATCGTCTGCGTCGCAGGCCCCACCGCCTGCGGCAAAACCACACTGGGCGTTCTGCTGGCCCAGCGCTTTCACGGAGAGGTGGTCTCTGCCGACTCCATGCAGATCTACCGGGGCATGACCGTCGGCACCGCCGCCCCTACGGAGGCGGAAATGCAGGGGGTTCCCCACCACATGATCGCCGTGGCGGAGCCCAGCGAACAGTGGAGCGCCGCAGAATACGTGGCGAAGGCCACGCCCATCGTGGATGACATCCTTTCCCGGGGGAAGCTGCCCATTCTGGTGGGCGGCACCGGATTGTGGATGGACGCCCTGATCCGGGGACACGGCTTCGCCGGCGGACACGCCGGCGGAGAGGTGCGCCGGGAATTGGAGACCCGGTTTGACCGGGACGGCATTGAGCCGCTGCTGGCAGAGCTGCGGCAGGTGGACCCGGAAAGCGCCGCACGGCTCCATCCCGCCGACACCAAGCGCATTCTCCGAGCGCTGGAGGTCTATCTGGAAACGGGCGAGACCATCTCCGCCCACAATGCTGCCACCCGCCAACTGCCTCCCCGGTATGACGCAGTATGGATCGGCCTGCAATTCGCAGACCGGGCCGACATGAAGGCGCTCATCGACCGCCGTGTGGACAAGATGACGGAGGAAGGGCTTTTAGAGGAAGTCCAAACTCTGCTGGCCATGGGACTGCCCCGGAATGCCACCGCTATGCAGGCCATTGGCTATAAGGAGTTTTTGGGCGTACTGGACGGGATCCTTACGGAGCAGGAGGCGCTGGAGCTGGTCAAGCTCCGCTCCCCGGCAGTATGCCAAGCGCCAACTCACCTGGCTGCGGCGGAATCCGGCTATTCACTGGATCTATTGGGAAAAAGACCGTGATTTTGCCCGTGCCCTCCAGATTTCGACAGAAATTTTGACCGCTTCTGGCTTAGGATAAGACCAGGGGCGGCGGTCATCGACCAACAGAGACAGCGTACCGCTGGCACAGCCGCTCCCAAATAAAGAAGGAGCGGAATACTATGCAGAAAAAAATCAATTTACAGGATCTCTTCCTCCTGCGTCTTCGGCAGGAGCGGCTGCCCGTCACCGTGTTTTTGATGAACGGATTCCAGATGCGGGGCACCGTTACCGGCTACGATCCCTTTGTGGTGGTGCTGGAAAGCGACGGCAGGCAGCAGGTGATTTACAAACACGCCATTTCCACAGTGGTCCCCCTTCGTCCGGTGGCCCTGCGGGAAAGTGAGGAGGAAGCTGCCCTGTAACGATACGAGGCGTACATGAATCGATCATCCTTTGTAAGCAAGCTGTTCACGCCGGTCATCACCCTTCTGGTGCTGGCCTATTTCGGCTATCAGATCTACGGCTATGTAAGCGACCCCTTTTCCACCACCCTGGCCTACACCTATCAGGTGGAGGATACGGTGGACATCAGCGGCTATGTGGTCCGGCAGGAGCAGGTGCTCACCGGCGATGCCGGCGGCCTTATGCGGCTGCGGAAAAACGAGGGCGAGCGGGTCGGCACCGGCGGGGCCGTGGCCACCGTCTACGCCGATCAGGCGTCCTTGGACCGGCAGAACGAGATCGAAACCCTGAATAACCGCATCGAGCAGCTGGAATACGCTCAGGAATCCATGCTGGGCGCGGAGGTCACGCTGAAGCTGGACAGCCAGATCGCCCGGTCCCTGCTGGATTACCGGACCGTTGTGGCGGCGGGACGGCTGGACGCAGCGGAGAGCCGGGGGCAGGAGCTGCGGTCTCTGGTCCTCAAGCGGGATTATACCTATTCCGGCACCGAGGATCTCAGTGGGCAGCTGCAGGAATTGAAAAATCAGTTGAAAACCCTGCGGTCTCAGGCTGCTAACTCTGTAAAGACCATCCGGTCTCCCCGGTCCGGTTTGTTTTCCGCCGTGGTGGACGGCTACGAATCTGTTCTGACGCCGGACAGTTTGTCCGCGCTGACTCCCAGTGCTCTGAATAAGCTGTCCCCTGCCGAGCTCCCCGCCAACACCGGAAAGCTGATCCTGGGGGACAACTGGTATTATGTGGGCGTGGTCTCCGCACAGGAGGCCCAGACCCTTCAGACCCGCCAGAACCGTCTGGGAACCGGAGAGAGCCTGTCCCTCCGGTTTACCAAGAACGTGGACCGGGACCTGTCGGTCACGCTGTTGTCCGTGGGCGCGGAGGAAAACGGCCGCTGTGTGGTGACTTTCCAGGGGAATACATATTTGCAGGAACTGACGCTCCTGCGCCGCCAGAGCGCCGAGATCATTCTGGATACCACCGATGGACTGCGGGTCCCTCTGGCTGCGCTGCGTGTGGCCACCCAGACCGTTACGGAAAAGGACCCGGAAACCGAGGAGACTGCCAGCAAGGAGGTCAATGTCACCGGTGTTTACTGCGTCTCCGGCGCAAAGGCCCGGTTCAAGCCGGTAGAGGTGCTGCTCACCGGTGACGATTACGCTGTGGTCCGGTCTGCCGGCTCCACGGAGAAGCTGCGGCTGCGGCCCGGTGACGAGATCATCGTTGCCGCACGGGATCTGTATGACGGAAAAGTTGTTTCATAAAGAAAGAGAGGGATGTTCTATGTCCATTCAGACAAATATTCAGGAGGTCCGTCAGCGGATCGCCGCCGCCTGCGGAGAATGCGGCCGGGACCCCAAGGAGATCACGCTGGTAGGCGCCAGCAAGATGAATGACGCCGCCGCCTGCCGGGAGGCCATCGCCGCCGGGATCGACGTGCTGGGCGAAAACCGGGTCCAGGAGATGACGGAGAAGCTGAGCCAGAACGCCTATGACGGCGCGCCGCTCCACTTCATCGGTCATCTCCAGCGGAACAAGGTCAAGCAGGTGGTGGGCAAGGTAGCCCTGATCCAATCCGTGGGGTCTCTCCCCCTGCTGGAAGCCGTTGAAAAAGAGGCGGAAAAGCAGGACATCGTTCAGGACATTCTTCTGGAGGTGAACATCGGCGGCGAGGAGGCCAAGAGCGGCTTTGCCCCTGCTCAGTTGGAGGACGCCGCCAGAGCAGCTCAGGCCATGTCCCATGTCCGGGTCCGGGGATTGATGACGATCCCCCCCGCAGACAGCGACCGGGACACCAATATCCGCTATTTTCAGGAAGTCCGGGCACTTTATGTTGACATCAACGAGAAATTGTTCCATAATGAATTAAAGTGCCTTTCCATGGGCATGAGCGGCGATTTTGAGGATGCTATCCGAAATGGCGCCACCATGGTCCGTGTGGGCACCGCGATTTTCGGCGCCCGGTATTATCCCACTTGATTGCAGGAGGTTTTGGCTTATGGGTATTTTGGACGAGCTGAAGAAGCTGACCCATCCCTATGATGACGAGGATGAGGAATATGAGGATTTTGAGGAACCCCGTGAGCGCTCCTTCGATGACCGCCGCAACAAAGCGGAGGATCGCCGGAACAAGGTGGTGAACATCCATGCCACCACGCAGCTGAAGGTGGTGCTGGTGAAGCCGGACCGCTTTGAGAACGCCTCGGAGATCGCCGATCAATTGAAGGACAAGCGGACGGTGGTGCTGAATCTGGAATCCACCAACAAGGATGTGGCCCGGCGGCTCATCGACTTCCTTTCCGGCGTGGCCTATGCCGGCGAGGGCAAGATCAAAAAGGTTGCCGCAAACACCTATATCATCACGCCTTACCACGTGGAGCTGGAGGGCGATCTCATCGATGAGCTGGAAAACAACGGCTTATATTTCTAAGCGGGGAGGATATTGGATATGCTGACACCTCAGGAGGTTTCGACCCATTCCTTTGCCAAGGCGTCCTTTGGCGGCTACAACATGGCCATGGTGGACGAATTTCTGGATGAGCTGACTGACGATTATACCGCTCTCTACAAAGAAAACGCGGCGCTGAAAGCAAAATTGAAGGTCCTAGTGGAGAAGGTGGAGGAATACCGCGCCACCGAGGATTCCATGCGGGCCACCCTGCTCACCGCTCAGCGGATGGCGGATTCCATTGTGAAGGAAGCCGAACAGAAGCGGGATCAGATGATGACGCAGGCGGAGATCGACGCCAAGCTGAGGATCAACTGCCTGAAAAACGAGGCTGCCGCCGCGGAGGAACGTCTGCGGAAAGGCAAGGAGGAACTGGAGAAGTTTTCTGCTGCCGTCCGGGCTGTGTGCGATAAGGAGATCCAGCTTTTGAATGAGCTGCCTCAGGCCCCGGTGGAGCTGCCTCAGGAGGAAGCCAAACCGGAGGACTCCGTTCAGGAGATCGAGGACAGCGTCATGGCCGCGTTCAGCGAAGCAGCGCCGGAGGAGGACGGCGACACGGCGGAGACCCAGACGGAAGCGTCTGAGCCTGTTGCCGAAGCGACGGATCCCGCCGCTGACACCAGCGATCCCTTTGGGGATTTTCCCGACCTTTCCAGCACACGCCAGATCAATCTGGACGAACTGAAATTCGGCCGTAATTACAATACTTGACAAAAAGCGGCCTGCAAGGCCGCTTTTTGCTCTTTCAGGAGGTAGCTATATGGAAACGCAAGCGCCGATCATCGCCTTCCTGTATGACTTCGACAAGACTCTGTGCACCACGGACATGGAGGACTACGCCTTCATCCCCTCCCTTGGGTATACCCCGGCAGAATTCTGGGGCAGGGCCAACGCCTTTGGCTGGGAAAACCGGATGGACGGCCTGCTGGCCTATATGTACACCATGATCCATGAGTGCGCCGCGCAGAATATCAAGCTGGACCGGGCCTTCCTGAACCACTGCGGTGAGTCCATCCAACTGTTCCCCGGCGTCCGGGAGTGGTTTGCCCGGATCAACGCCTTTGGGGAGAGTCTGGGCGTTCAAGTGGAGCACTATGTCATTTCCTCCGGCCTCCGGGAGATCATCGAGGGCAGCGGAATCGCTCAGGAATTCCGGGAGATCTATGCCTGCGAGTTCTACTACAACGAAAATGGCGACGCCTGCTGGCCCAAGCTGGACGTCAACTTTACCAATAAGACCCAGTTTGTCTACAGGATCAATAAGGGGATTCTGGATGTGTCCCGGGATAAGGAACTGAACGACTCCATGCCGGACGATTCCAAGCGGGTCCCCTTTACCAACATGATCTATATGGGAGACGGTCTTTCCGACGTGCCTTGTATGAAAATGATGCGGGCCTACGGCGGACAGGCCATCGCCGTCTATCAGGCCAGCAACCGGCAGGGTGTGGAAAAGCTGCTGGCGGACGGACGGGTGGATTTCATTTTCCCGGCAGACTACCGGGAGGGCATGGAGCTGGACCGCACTGTCCGGGACATCCTCCGGAAAATGACCATCACCGACCGGCTGCTGGAGGTCAACAACCGCCAGCTCCGCAGCATCGGCGGCGATGTGCTTCCCAATCAGGTGGGGCTGTTCTGAACACGGAATATCTGAATGATCGGAAAACCGGCGCAGAAAATGCGCCGGTTTTTTCTGTTTTTCCGGGAAAATCTCTTTACTTACAGTATCGTTTCTGTTAAACTATACGCTGTGTATTGAATCAATTCAGCCGGGGCAGCGCCCCGGCTGTTTCACGGAGGGTATCCATGGCAACAGAATTTTCCAGAACGCTGTCCCTGCTGCGGAAAGAGCGGGGCGTTTCTCAGCGGGTGGCCGCTGCGGATCTGGGGGTGTCTCAGGCTCTTTTGAGCCATTATGAAAACGGCATCCGGGAGCCGGGCCTTGCCTTTGTGTCCAAGGTCTGCGACTACTATCACGTCTCCGCAGACTATATGCTGGGCCGGACACTGGCCCGGGACGGCAGTATGCTCACCGCCGAGGAAATTTTGAACGCCGCTGAGCCGGGCAATGTGCTCCAGGGCAGCGTGCTGGCCACCCTGCGGGGCAAGCTCATCACCAGCGCCAGCGGCGTGCTGTTCGGCCTGCTGGGCAAGCTGGGAGACAAGGATGCTATCAACGCCGCGGCGGACAGTCTGGGCTGCCACATCTACCTGCTTTACCGGTTGCTCCACCGGGCCGCCGGAGGCAGCACCGCCTATTTTGCTTTGCCCGAGGAGGACTGCGCTGCAGGCGCCGCCTCCGCCGGGGCCTCTCTGGCCCGGACGGACTACGCCCGTGCGCTGGCGAAACTGTCCCGTGAAAAGGCCGCCTTTCCGGATATGTCCCATGAGACGCTTAACAGCGCCTTTCCCGGCCGGAGCCAGGGTATGATCCAAGTCCTCAGCACGGCGGACGGCCAGCTCAACCGCCTGAATCAGTCCGGCCTGAAATGAGTGTGCAGTCTCTGGCCTTTCTGGCCTTTTTGACCGTCACCGTCTGCGTCTGCCGTCTGCTGCCCAAGGAACGAATCTGGGTGCTTTTGGCGGCCAGTCTGGTGTTTTACCTCTGGGACGGCGCTCCAGCGGCTCTGTGGGGGTGCGGACTGCTGGCGGTGTCCTCTTTTGCCAGCTATCTTGCAGCCAACACGCTGCGAAAGCACCGCCGAAAAAGCGTCCTTCTTGCCGTCGTCTGCTATCACATCGCGGTATTGGGGATTTTCAAGTACACCGGTTTTTTCACCGGCGGCGCGGTACGGATGCCCTTCGTGCCCTTGGGTATCAGCTTTTTCACCTTCCAGCAGATCTGGTATCTTCGGGAGGTCTATGCCGGGACCTTTTCACAGGTCCCCACTCCGGCAGAATACCTGACCTACAGCTTCTTTTTCCCCACGGTGTCCTCTGGTCCCATCTTGAAGCCGGAGAATTTCTTCCCCCAGCTGCGGGAGGCCTCTCCCCTGCCCCAGGATACCGCAGCCGGTTTGTACGCCATCGGCCTCGGCCTTGCCAAAAAGGTGCTGCTGGCGGACAATCTGGGCGTGCTGGTGAACAACGGCTGGGGCAGCCTCTCTGAGCTGACGGCCCTGACCGCGTGGTGCGTGATCCTGGGCTACACGCTTCAGCTTTACTTCGACTTTTCCGGATATTGCGACCTTGCTGCCGGCTGCGCCCGGCTGCTGGGACTGCGGCTGCCCATCAACTTCGACTCTCCCTACCGGAGCCTTTCCGTTACGGAGTTCTGGAAACGCTGGCACATGACCCTGACGGCCTTCCTCCGGGAGAACGTCTACTTTCCCCTGGGCGGCAGCCGAAAGGGCCGGGGCCGTACATACCTGAACATTCTGGTGGTGTACCTCGTCAGCGGCATCTGGCACGGCGCGGGGTGGACCTTCATCCTATGGGGCCTGCTTCACGGGCTGGCGCAGGTTCTGGAACGCCTGTGGGGAAAACGGCGGGACGCTCTGCCCCGCTGGGCCCGGTGGGCCATGACCTTCCTCTTTATCAACCTTGCGTGGATCTTTTTCCGGGCGCCGGATGTGTCCTCTGCCCTGCTTTTGCTGAAAACCGCCGTTACCGGCGGGATGGGCGGGATCCGCCTGTGGCTGGTGAACGGCTTGTTCCGCCGGGAGGTCAGCGCGCTGGAGCTGCTGCTCCCGGTCATCGGCCCCTATACGGCCTACCTGCGGGTGGCGCTGATCTTGGGGATCGGGCTGCTGGCGGCTTTGTGGCCCCGGAACGTCATCCGTCAGATGGATACGTTCCGTCCCAACTGGCGCAGCGGCCTGTATGTGCTGGCGTGGTCGGTATGGGCCATTTTGTCCTTCACCGGCGTGGTGACATTCATCTATTCCAACTTCTAAAGAAAGGAGGCCCCGCCATGGAACAGCGCGCCTATCAAAAATGGACCCGGGGCCTGCTTTTGGGGCTTGTGCTGGTGCTGACGGCCTGCGCCGCCGTGGTATACAGGGTGGACCCCTGCTTTTACTACCGGATGCCCACGGACCGGGAGCCTGTTTTCTTCAGCGAACGCTACCAGACGGCGGGTATCGTCCGCAACAACCCGGCGGACGTGGTGCTGCTTGGCTCCTCCATGACCGCCAACTGCTACGGCAGTCAGCTTGAGACCGTTTTCGGCGGCACGGGCCTGCGGCTCACCATTCCTGACGGCTATTTCAGTGAATTCGATCAGGTGATGGGCCTGCTGATGCGGACTCACCCGCCCAAGCGGGTGCTGTTCGCCATGGATACCAATATTTTCACCCGGTCTCCTGACGGTGTTACCGGTGCAATGCCCGATTATCTCTATGACGCCAGTACCATCAATGACGTGAAATACCTGTTGAATAAGGACGTGCTCTATTACAGCCTCTACGCCCTGATGGCCCAGCGCTGGGACGAGGGCGAAACGCTGGACAAGGGATTTTCGTGGATGGATACCGTCTGGTGGAACCACATGACCGCCTTGGAGGAATATACCCGGCCGGACATCGCCCCGGAGCCGATGCCCCGGGACGGCCTGCTGGCGGACGCCGCCAAAAATCTGGCGGTTGCGGCAAGCTGGGCGGAGCGGTACCCGGAGGTGGAATTTGATTTTTACTTTTCCCCTTACAGCATCCTCTATTGGGACAAGATCGGCCGCATGGGAGAGACGGACGCCGTGTTTGCGGCGCTGGAGCTGGCCTGTGAAACGCTGCTGCCCTACGAGAACGTCACCCTCCACGGACTGCTGTTTGACCGGGATATCATCGAGCACCTGGACTACTACTGTGACTACGTTCACCACTCCGACGAGGCGGGCGCGCTGGCGCTGGAAAAGATCCATTCCGGTACCGATCGGCTGACCGAGAAAAATTATCGGGAAACTCTCGCCAACTGGCATGACTTTGTGGTAAACTACGACTACGATAAATTCTGGGACGATTACTACTGGTATCAGTTCCATACACCGGCAGGCGCAAAGACCTGACCGTTTCACATGAAACCTGAGAATCCGTCCCTTGGGACGTTTGCCTACGGAGGTTTTTTCTATGACCAAGCAATCCAATATCCGAAATTTCTCCATCATTGCTCACATCGACCACGGCAAGTCCACTTTGGCGGACCGGCTGCTGGAGATCTGCGGCGCCGTTTCCCAGCGCCAGATGGAAAATCAGCTTTTTAGACAACATGGATCTGGAGCGGGAGCGGGGCATCACCATCAAGGCCCGTGCCGTGAAGCTGAACTACAAGGCTCAGGACGGCGAGACCTATGAACTGAACCTCATCGACACGCCGGGCCATGTGGACTTCAACTACGAGGTTTCCCGGTCGCTGGCCGCCTGTGAGGTTTCCCCAGGGGTCGCTGGCCGCCTGTGGAGATCCTCCCCGTGTTCAACAAGATCGGCTGCTGCGGTTCTGGACATCATCGGCCTGCCCGCCATGGACGCCCCGGAAATCTCCGCCAAGATGGGCATCAACATCGAGGCGGTGCTGGAGGATGTTGTCCGCAATGTCCCGGCTCCCAAGGGTGATCCCAAGGCCCCGCTGAAGGCGCTGGTCTTTGACAGCCAGTATGACAGCTATCGGGGCGTGGTGGTGTATTTCCGCATCATGGAGGGCACCATGCGCACCGGTCAGACCATCAAAATGATGGCCACCGGAGCGTCCTATCAGATCGTGGAGTGCGGTCATCTGCTGCCTCTGGGGCTGGAGCCCTGCGATTCCCTGTCTGCCGGTGAGGTGGGCTATTTTACAGCTTCTATCAAGACCGTCAGTGATACCCGGATCGGCGACACCATCACCGACGCGGCGAACCCCACGGCGGAGCCCCTGCCGGGCTACCGGCCGGTGCAGTCCATGGTCTACTGCGGCATTTACACCGAGGATGGCTCCAAGTACCCCGACCTGCGGGACGCGCTGGAAAAATTGCAGCTGAATGACGCATCCCTGAGCTTCGAGCCGGAATCCTCCGCCGCCCTGGGCTTCGGTTTCCGCTGCGGCTTCTTGGGAATGCTCCACATGGAGGTCATTCAGGAGCGTTTGGAACGGGAATTTGACCTGGATCTGGTGACCACCCTCCCCTCCGTTATCTACCACGTTTATAAGACCAACGGCGAACTGGTGACGGTGGACAATCCCCACAACTACCCGGACCCCTCCCTCATCGAGCGGGCGGAGGAGCCTTACGTCAAGGTGAACATCATCGCCCCCAACGAGTATGTGGGCAACATCATGCCCATGTGTCAGGACCGCCGGGGCGAGTTCAAGGATATGCAGTATCTGGACACCCATCTGGTGGAGCTGCATTACCAGATGCCCCTGAACGAGATCATTTATGACTTTTTCGATGCCCTGAAGGCCAACACCAAGGGCTACGCCTCTCTGGACTATGAGCTTTCCGGCTACCGTCCCAGCGATCTGGTGAAGGTGGACCTGCTGCTCAACGGCGATCAGGTGGATGCGCTGAGCTTCATCGCCCACCGGGACAAGGCCTACCCCCGTGCCCGCCGTCTGTGCGAGAAGCTGAAGGAGAACATTCCCCGCCAGCTCTTTGAGATCCCCATTCAGGCGGCCATCGGCGGCCGGGTCATCGCCCGGGAGACCGTGAAGGCCATGCGCAAGGACGTGCTGGCCAAATGCTACGGCGGCGACATCACCCGGAAGAAAAAAGCTGCTGGAAAAGCAGAAGGAAGGCAAAAAAAGAAGATGCGGGCCTTGGGCACTGTCCGAATGCCCACGGAGGCGTTCCTGGCTGTCCTCAAGCTGGATGAATAATCTCTTTTTTGCCTTCCTGCGAGCCGCAAAGCGGCGAGCCGGCGCTGTGCGCCGTTATTTCAATCAGCTTTTGAAACGCGGAGCGTTTTCAAAAGGCAAAAAGAAGATGCGGGTCTAAACAGGGCTCCCGCCGAAACCCAGCGTTAGCGGTTTCGGTGGGAAAAGGAGGCGCAAGGGAGCAAATGAACGCTTTGCCGCAGGCGGAGCGGAAGTTAAGCGGACTTTGCGACGACGCGCAGATGCCTACCGAAGCCTTCCTGGCTGTCCTCAAGCTGGACGAGTAACGGCTTTTTGCCTTGCCGACGCATGGACGCCTTTCGATCCTGTAAAACAAAACAGCCCCCGTCCGGATTACCGGACGGGGCTGTTTTGTGAAATCACATCAGGTTGTAGAGGATCTTGGCCATCTGACCCCGGGTGATGTTGCTGTGGGGCTTGAAGCTGCCGTCACTGTAGCCGTTGATGACCCCCTGAGCCGCCATGGTGCGGATGTAGTAGTCGGCGTAGCCGGGGATCTTGCCGCTGTCGGTGAAGGTCAGGTCCGCCAGCGCATAGCCCTTAGCCTGGGTGCGGCCGATCATGGCGGCAGCCTGGGCGCGGGTCAGAGCGTTGTTGGGATTGAAATACAGGCGGCCGTTTTTCTCCGCGCCGGAGATGACGCCCTCGGTATAGAGAGCCTTCACTGCGGGAATGGCGTATTCCGGAATGATGTCCAGATCCGCGAAGGGCAGAGACACATCGGCATACTTGCTCTCATCCAGCTTCAGATAGCGGTAGAGCATCACGGCGAACTGGGCCCGGCTGATATTCTGGTTGGGCCGGAAGGTGCCGTCGGCGTAGCCGGTGGTGATATTGGCGTTGTACAGGAAGTCCACATAGGTGGCCGCCCAGTAGTCGTTGATGTCCGTGAACTTGTGGTCCACGTTGTAGGAATCGATGTCCACGCTGGCCCGGCCGATATTGCCGGAGGCATCCACAGCGGTAACGGTGATCCGCAGGGCCTCCCCGCTCTCGCCGGGGGCGGGAAGCGTGTACTGGAAGGAACCGGTCTTGGCGTCATAGTTTTCCAGAGGCTCCGCGACACCGTTTCTCGTCACCGTAATGGAGGAAGCGGG